>JAEEGF012170985.1_pt1 | contig 78028 bp, 68 predicted proteins | sample 9134171 | NCBI WGS metagenome assembly JAEEGF01 (sample SAMN16246542, study PRJNA631951) | gut metagenome | biome: gut microbiome; feature: rumen; material: AP-attached | host: Bos | place: Iran: Karaj | collected 2018-10 | reverse complement strand
GACCAATAAGAACCATGTCATTCTCGAAGAAATCATTCAGGCCCTCGGGCTTCAGAACGATACGTACGATTATCCGGAAAGCCTTTTCTACCAGGGCTACAACGAACCGCAGTGGCCGTGCGAACTGGATTGGTTTTTAATCCGGTTCCTGTATCATCCGGAGCTTGCCCCGATGATGAAGGAGCCCCTCGTCCGCATGACGGCGGAACTGATCATTACGGAATAAAGAAATTCGAAAGGAATCATTATGCAGAATATTACCGGCAAACAGACGGCTCTTGAAGACGATGCCGAAATTTATAAAAGAGGCGCGGATCGGCCCGACAACAAAACCGAAAAGCAGACCTGGAGCGAATTAAGCGCGAAAGGCAAATGGTCGTATTTTTGCACCTATTATCTGGCTAAGATTCTTATCATTCTTGCCATCAGTGCACTTGTTATTTACGGCCTGTACTCCGCCCTGAAGCCGAAGCCGAAGGACATCGCTTACATCGTTGTTTTGGACAACACGCTTGACGCTGTCGCCCTTCAGGAGTTCTTCGACGATGTCGTCGTGGATATGGGTTACCAGAAGGGCAAAGCGGAAATCTTCGTCGACACCCGCCTGTCCGGTTCCCAGAATTCCCTTACCGACCTGTCGACTCTGTCGACCTACATCATGGCCGGCGAACTTGATATCCTGATTGCCGACGACAGGGGGCTTCGCCGTTACGCGGAGAACAGCATGTTGGTCGATCTCGAAACGCTTCCCGATGACATCAAAGCTGCCATCCCCGAGGAAGACCGCTACATCTACCATTTCGTTCCGAACAGGGACTCCGCCAAAGATGCCGTAGAGCGTGATATCTTCCTCGGAATCCGTTTAGACAACACACAGCTGATCAAGGATGTCAAGTTCACCACGAAGCCAACCGATTACATCCTGACCCTCATTCCGACCGGAGAAAGCGTCAAGAACGGAAACGCCTACGGCGTAATCCGTGCCATCCTCGGAATCCCGCAGGTGAAATAATGCTTCTCAGCTGAGACAAATGCAACAAAAAACCGGGCATAACCTGCCCGGTTTTCTTATGTTCTTCTTACTTCTTCGTAATGTATCCGAGGGCGACAAGCGTCTCTGCGGAAAGGATTGCTCCGCCTGCGGCGCCGCGCTTCGTGTTGTGAGAGAGTCCGACGAACTTCCAGTCGTAAACCTTATCCTCGCGAAGACGTCCTGCCGAAACAGCCATGCCGCCTTCGAGGTCGCGGTCCAGAGCGGCCTGCGGACGGTTGTCCTCTTCGAAGTAGTGAATGAACTGCTTCGGAGCGCTCGGAAGCTCGAGCTCCTGCGGAAGTCCCTTGAAGCTTGCCCACTTTTCAAGGATCTGCTCCTTCGTGGGCTTCTTCTTAAACTTTACGAATACGGCAGCCGTATGTCCGTCACTTACGGGAACGCGGATGCACTGCGTCGTGATGACCGGACCGTCAGCCTTAACGATCTCGCCGTTCTCAATCTTACCCCAGATGCGAAGCGGCTCCTGCTCGCTCTTCTCTTCCTCACCGCCGATGTACGGAATGACATTGTCGATCATCTCCGGCCAATCCTTGAAGGTCTTGCCTGCGCCGGAAATTGCCTGATACGTCGTCGCTACAATCTCATAAGGCTCGAACTCGCGAAGCGCATGAAGCATGGGCGTGTAGCTCTGAATCGAGCAGTTCGGCTTAACAGCCACAAAGCCCTTCGTCGTTCCGAGACGCTTTCTCTGGAACGGAATGATGTCATAGTGCTGCGGGTTCAGTTCCGGAACTACCATCGGAACATCGGGCGTCCAACGGTGTGCGCTGTTGTTCGAAACAACGGGCGTCTCGGTCTTGGCGTAAGCATCCTCGATGGCGCGGATTTCGTCCTTCGTCATATCGACTGCGGAAAATACGAAGTCGACTTCTGCTGCCACGGCCTCCACCTCGTTTACGTTGCGGACAACAAGCTTCGCAACGCGCTCCGGCATCGGATCCGTCATCTTCCAGCGGTCACCGACTGCTTCCGCATAGGTCTTGCCCGCGCTTCTCGGGCTTGCGGCAACCATCGTTACCGTAAACCACGGATGGTTCTCCAAAAGGGAAATGAATCTCTGCCCTACCATACCCGTAGCGCCGAGGATTCCGACTTTAAATTTTTCTTTAACTTCAACTGCCATATCGGCCTCCCTGCTGCGGAATTACTTCTCTCAACCCCGCAATGTGTATTTCTGTGGCGGACATTTGTCCGCGAACTTGCCTTATTCTATACCATGTAAGAGGAAAATGCAAGTCCTTTTTTCATTTTTCATAAAGTTTTTTTAATATGCCGAAACAATATCGCTGTAATAGGTCATCATTGTCATGATCATGACGTTCATCGCTTCGTCCATATCGTATACAGCGGCGGCGTCACGGAAATCATCAAACGAGCAGTCGATGATTTCAAACTGCGTCTGTCCGTCCTCGTCGAGGTCGGCAATCAGGAAGAATTCATAGCCGGGGAACGTGATGCTGATGCTCGCGAGCCGCTGCGTGCTGTAGTAATTCTCCGGATCTTCCGGCTCGAAATAGCAGAAGAACCGGTCGGTCGAATCGAAGCCGAAGAAGACGGCGTATGCATTCGACTCTTCCTGCTCGGCTTCACGGTCTCCGGCGCCTTTGAATTCCACGTTCTGGGCCTTCAGGAATGCGGCCAGATCTTCATAGGACATGGTGCCGAGCCCCTCGACAACGCCGCGCATAACGTAACGGTAACGTTCCGAACGGCTGAAATGCCAGGTGTCTTCGTAAACCAGTCCTTCCGGTGCCTTGGGCGCCGGCGTGTAGGAGCCGTACGCGCCAACCATCTCCGGAACGAACCGCTCCGGATGATCTTCGATTTCATATGTCAGGCTGACCTCTCCGGTCGCGTAAGGTGCAAGATATCCGGTATTGAACCATAGTTCGATACCGTCATCCGTAGCAACCCAGCCGACCGTTCCGTCCGCGATAGCCTTTCGGACAAGTTCCTTCCAGTTATCCCAGAAGCCTTCGGGTTCCGCCATGATCTCGAGCGCCTCGATTGCGTCGTCAGCCAGGCCTTCGCAGTCCTTAATCAGCGCCCCGAGTGCCAGTCTCTCACCGTTCTGAGAGTTAAAATTGTAACCCGTCCGATATTCATACGGATGCGCTCCGCCGATATAAGTATCATCATCTCTCTCATATGCGAAAACCTTGGAGTCGTTTCTGTGCACCCGGATTATGTTATGTTCATACCATCTTTCATTGAATTCGCCGTTCACGGTCTCAAACATGGCGCCCGCATCGTCGCGAACCTTAAAATTCTGCCGATAAGTGTAAAGATTCTGCGCTCTGACAGCTTTCGCGAGGTTTTCATATTCGTACTCGGTGATGTAAAGGTAATCAATCTCCGAATCGAAGGCCGGCCCCTCACCCGTGAATTTTTCCGAATAGCGGTCACAGCCGTCGCCGTGTGCGACAACATAGTTCGGGCCTTCCTTCACATCGGGCACCGGCATTTTGTCCGCAACAGGCGTAGGTGTCACGGTGATCTCGGGCGTGGGCTCCTCCGTCGGTACAGGCGTAGGCGTCTCAGGCTCACCGGTCGGCACCTCGCTGGGCGTCACCACTTCACTGGGCGTAGGCGTCGACTTTCCTTTTCCGACGCGGTTTTTGCCCTCTTTCGCGCTTTCGTCTTCCGAACCGCATGCCGTAAGGCAAACCGCCAAAACAATTGTCAGGACCAGACAAAGTAATCTCTTCATCGTTTTCTCCTTCCGCGCAATTCGAGTGTTTCGCATTTTCCTTTAATAAAGTTCCGGATAATACAGATAAAAGCCCTGAAGAAGCACCGCAAGGGCCTCTTCGATATTGACAAATGAAACCGTTCTCTGTGAAGGAAGTCCGTCCTTTTCCGGGAAGGAGCGGTCCACCACATCGTATTCCACCGTGCTTGTGTGATAGTTGTCCGTCACAAGCAGGAAGCCGTCCAGCTTAAACGGCAGGACATATAACAGGGAAAGCGTCTGCACACCTGTCGGATCGTTCTCGTTTTTCGGCCAGAACATCAGCTGGATTTTATCTCCGTTCGTCGGATCGTAAAATGAGATGTTGGGCTGTACTTCTTCTGCCTCGCCGGGGGCGACGAAGGTATAGGAAAGATCCGTCAGATCAAGGCTGTAGGTGCATTCCTCGTAGGTCATGGTCCCGACACCGGCAATCAGTTTCAGCAGAATTTCCTCGTAAATCGGGGTCTGCGCTTCCTTCGGGTCGGCTTTCTCCTCACGTTCCTTCAACATGCCGTCGGCATAGGCTCCGACATACTGCTCCGCGAAAAGCTCCGGATGTTCGGCAACCTTCAGCGTCCCTTTGTAAAGCTCCGTAAGGTCGTCGGTCATGTATTCCATTTCAATCCAGTATTCGATTCCTTCGTCGGAATATACCCATCCGTAATGACGGAAGCCGAACAGCTGCGTGAAAACATTGTCCCAGGAATCAAGCAGGACGTTTTTGTTCCCGTATTCCGCTTCGATGCCCGCGCGCATGGCTTCCTGCAACACATCGGTATCCTTAATGACATCCGTGATGTCGAGCAGCTCGCCGGTTTTGGTATCGAACGAGTAACCCGTCAGATCCTCCGTCGCGATGACGCCGTTAAATTCGCTGAGGCTTCTCGTGTAAGAGAATACCGCGGAATCATTTCGGAACGCCTTGATTCTGTCGCGATAATACCAGCCCTTGTCAAACCGCTCCTCCTGTACGGAAAGGAGCTTCAGGATTTCATCCTGATAATACGCTCCGGACTCATTGTGCCGGTTGTTTTCTTCCTTCATCCGGGCGGCAAGATCCGGATATCCGTCCTCCGTCAGATAGATGAAATCAATCTCCGAAGTGAACGCCGGCAGATTGGGGCTTATATAGGTATCCGCATAAGCCGTTCCGTCCATGGTCGTTCCGATTGCAAAAAGCGGTCCCTCCGTAAGCTCCGTATGCGGAAGCTTCGCGGTGTCCGGCGTCGGCATCGGCGTAATCTCCTTTGTCGGCTCCGGGGTTGCCGTGTTTTCGGGCAAGGGCGTCGGTGTTCCTGTCGGCGCTTCGGTCACCCTCCCGTTCCCCTTTTCCTGTTCCTTCTTTTCTTCTTTGCATCCGACAAGGCATAATGCCATCGCCAGAATCAAAAGAAGCGCAACCGTTCTTTTCATATCATCCTCCTGTAACGCACTCAGTTCTCATATCGGAATACGAACTGCCGGAGCAACTCCTCAAGCTCCATAAAACTTCCTATCTCATTAGACCTTCTTCGAAGCGATGCCGAATCGGGATACCCTGAAAAATACCATGCCACATGGCTTCTCATCGCGGGCATTGCGCGTTTCTCCCCGATTCGTTCAATCTCCATCCGCGCATGCTTAAGCGCGGTTTCCGCAACGGTCCGGACATCCGGTCTTTCCGGAACCGGTTCGCCCGAAAAGGCGGCTTTACACTGCTCGAAGATCCACGGGTTTCCTCTTGCCGCACGCGCGATCATGACACAGTCGACGCCGGTTTCCCGCTTCATTGCAAGTGCCTTTTCGGCACTGTCGACGTCTCCGCTTCCGATGACCGGGATCGAAACCGCCTCCTTGACCTTCCGAATGCAGTCCCAGTCGGCCTTACCGGCATAAAACTCTCCGCGGAGTCTTCCGTGAACGGCAACGGCCGAGGCACCGGCCGCTTCGCAGGCCTTTGCAACCTCCGTCGCATTTTCCACGGAAAAGCCCTTCCGGATTTTGACGGTCACGGGCTTCGGCTGCGCCTTCACCATCGCATCCACAATCTGAAAAATAAGAGAAGGGTCTTTCATCAAAGCCGAACCTTCTCCGTTATTTACCACCTTCGGGACGGGGCAGCCCATGTTGATATCGAAAAAATCGAATTCCCGGTCGGAAAGATACGCCGCCTGCTCCGCCATGATCGCAGGGGCGCATCCGAACAGCTGCAGGGCAACCGGGTGCTCCCCGGGCATCGTCTGAAGCAGCTCTTCGGTATTCCGGTTTCGGTACATGACGCCCTTGGCGCTGACCATTTCCGTATACAGAAGACCCGCTCCGTGCTCCTTGCAGATAAGCCGGAACGGGAGGTCCGTAATGCCGGCCATCGGCCCGAGCGCCGTGTCCGTTTCAATTGTCACATTTCCGATGCGAAAACTCATGCCTTGTCCTTCCGCCTGCTTTGTTTCGCATAAATGATCTGCAATCCCTTCAACGTCAGGTCGGGATCGTAAACGTCAATCATATCCGTTTCCGCAGAAACGATTCTGCCGAGGCCGCCGGTCGCAACAACCTTCATTTCGGTGAGACCGGCCTCCTCCTTTACCTTTTTAATGATATATTCCGTCTGTCCGATGCAACCGTACACAAGACCGGCCTGCATGCTCGAAATCGTGTCGCGCGCAAGGATGCTCTTCGGCTTCTCAATCGCAATCTCGGGAAGCTTCGCAGTCTCATTCCACAAGGCATTCGCGCAGATGCGGATGCCGGGGCTCGTGATGCCGGTCTCAAAGATGCAGCCGGGAAGCACGAGGTCATATGTTGTCGCGGTGCCGAAGTCGATGACCATTACCGGCGAGCCGTACAGTTCATATCCTGCCACGCAGTCGACGACGCGGTCCGCGCCGAGTTCCTTCGGGTTGGCCATGTTGATGCGAAGCCCGGTCTTCATGCCTGCCTCAATCACAATCGGGGTTTTGTTCAGGTATTTAATAATTCCCGAATTCAGGGAATGCATGATTCCTGGAACAACAGACGCAATAATGACGTCCGCAAGACCGTCCGGATCGAAACCGGAGCCCGAAAGAAGCGAACGGATCCATACGCCGAATTCGTCGCTCGTTCTTTGCATTTTCGTCGTCATGCGGAAGGTTTTCAAAATCTCCTCGCCGCGGAAGATTCCGAACGTAATATTCGTATTTCCCACATCGATTCCGAGTAAAATGTCCTTTTTCATGCTTCTGCCTCCGGGTCAAGTCCGAGAAAGAATACCTTAAAGTAAAGCTCTAAGGATTCCCACAGTTCCTGTTCTTCGTTCCGAATCTTCTTAATCTCGAGCGCGCTTCCGATTTCGTCGAACGCGGGATCGCCTTCGTTCGCCGAAACGTTGAAAAGAAGCGTTCCTTCCTCGTCGAATTCAAGCATCAGTCTTCCGCCGACCTTCTCGGTAAAGAATACGCAGATGATCTTCAGACGGTCCTTTACGTCCTTGGGAAGATTCTCGAAATCCGGATTCAGGTAGAACAGTTTTTCATATGCGCTTGCTCCGCAGAGCACAACCTTGTCCTGATACATTATGAGAGGGCCTCCTCAGAAAGCGTAGCAAACATAACCGCCTTAATCGTATGCATGCGGTTCTCCGCTTCGTCAAACACCTTGCTATACTTCGATTCGAATACCTCGTCGGTGACTTCCATCTCGTCAAGGCCGAATTTCTCACTGATGGTCTTGCCGATGCCGGTGTTCAGGTCATGGAAGCTCGGCAGGCAGTGTAAGAAGATGGCATTTTCCGAAGCATTCTCCATGCATTTCATGTTCACCTGGTAAGGAAGCAGGTCATGGATTCTCTCGTTCCAAACCTCGTCCGGCTCACCCATCGATACCCATACGTCGGTCGAGATGACATCGGCGCCCCTGGTTCCTTCCGTCACGTCTTCGGTAAATGTGAGCGTTGCCCCGGAAGCCTTTGCGTACTCTTCGCAGGTCTTTCTGAGCTCTTCGTTCGGCCAGTACTTCTTCGGCGCGCAGCAAACAAAATGCAGTCCGAGCTTGCTGCAAACGATCATCAGAGAGTTGCCGGTATTGTAGCGGGCGTCACCGAGATAGGCAAACTTAATGCCCTTCAGGTAACCGAAATGATCCCGAACGGTAAGCATGTCGGCAAGCATCTGTGTAGGATGATACTCGTTCGTCAGGCCGTTCCAAACCGGAACGCCCGAATCCTTCGCGAGCGTCTCCACAATCTCCTGGCCGTAGCCACGGTACTCGATGCCGTCGAACATTCTGCCGAGCACTCTCGCGGTGTCGGCGATGCTCTCCTTCTTTCCGATCTGGGATGCGGACGGATCCAGATAGGTCGTTCCCATTCCGAGGTCATGCGCGGCAACTTCAAACGAGCAGCGCGTTCTTGTGCTCGTCTTCTCGAAAATCAAAGCAATGTTCTTGCCTTCGCAGCCGGAAACATGAATGCGCTTCCTCTTTCTGGCGCGAAGCTCCTCGGCAAGATCAAGAAGCCCGATGATCTCCTCGGGCGTAAAATCCTTAAGCGTTAAAAAAGATCTTCCTTTCAAATTCATGATATACATTCCTCCTGATTTAATATTCCACTCTTTGAAGCGTCAGTCCGTGCGCCGGTGCCGTCGGCCCCGCAAGCGCCCTGTCCGCTCCGCCAAGAATTGATTTCATTTCACCCGGCTCGCGCTTGCCTTCTCCGATCTCCAAAAGCGTCCCGGTCAGAATCCTGACCATGTTCGGCAGGAAGCCGTTTCCAGAAAATGCGATGGCAATCTCCGGGAAAGCTGTCTCCCCTTCCTTTCGGACCGTTTCGGAAAAGGTAATTTCATATATGGTACGAACCGTTGATTTCTTGTAGTGCCGGTTCCCGAGAAAGCTTCGGAAATCATGCCCGCCGATCAGGCATTCCGCGGCCTTTCTCATTGCCTTAAGGTCAAGCTCCTCCGGATGCCATAAAACATATTGGCGCCCGAAAACCGGTCGGAGCCTTCCCGTCACAATCCGATAGCAGTACGTCTTTCGCTTGGCGTTAAGCCTTGCGTGAAAGCGCGCATCGGTCATGCGGCAGTCGGTCACGACAATGTCCTTCGGCAGGAATGCGTTCATCTTCTCCATGACCTTATCAGGCCCGAGATCGGTGTCCGCCGCAAAGCTTGCAACCTGTCCGACGGCATGCACTCCCGCATCGGTCCGGCCGGAGCCCTGGACTTCAATCTCCTGCTCGAACAGCTTCGAAAGCATCATCTCGACTCTGCCCTGAATCGTATTGTCCGTGTTTCCCTGCTTCTGCCAGCCGTCGTAACGGCTTCCGTCATACTGCAGCGTAATGCGAAAATGCTTCATTTCGGCTCCTTTTGGAAATAATAAGACATTCTACATCATAGCACATTCTCTGAAAAATGTGAAACTTTTTTAGATTTCGCCCCTTCATTCTTTACACTAAGGCCTAAAATCAGTATAATATAAAGAAGCTGCCGAAACGACATTGGTTTCGGAAATACCTGTTTCAAGGCGGTATTCATGGGAATCAAACGATACGAGAATCCTTATAAAGACCGACCCAAGAGGCACGAGATCAAAATTCTTCTTTCGTATTCGAAATACGTCGAACTGCGGGCAAGAGTCGCCGGCATTCTGACGCCGGATCCGCACATGCCGGGCCCCGAAGGCTATCTGATTCGAAGCGTCTATCTGGATACGCTTCGGGACGACGGTTATTACGAGAAGGACAGCGGCGTGCAGCATCGGGACAAATACCGGATGCGGGCCTATAACGGTGATGATTCGTTCATCGTTCTCGAAAACAAAGAAAAAATCGACGACCGCATCTGTAAGACATCCGTCCGGATTTCAAGAGCGGATTATGACGCGGTCCTGCAGGGCGATTTCTCGGTTTTCGGGAAGAGGGAGGAAGCGCTTCCGCAGGAAATCCTGGCGCTCCACCGAGCCCACGGACTGGCGCCGAAGGTCATCGTCGAGTACTACCGGGAAGCCTTCACGCATCCGCTTTCGATGGTGCGTGTGACATTTGACAGAATGGTGGCTGCCGGCATGAATACGCTTGACATGTTTGATGAGAAGCTTGTCACCTCCCCTGTTTTTGATAAGCGGGAGGTCATTCTCGAAATCAAATACGACGATGCTTTTCCGATGTATCTGAAGCAGCTGCTTCAAAACAACGGCATTCGTCTTGCGGTATCCAAATATGTCATTTGCCGCGATAAGTTAAAACAAAACTATATCTGTTTACAATAAAGGAGCCGATATGTCTGATTACATTACCGAAATCAAAAACCTGATGGGACAGGCCGATTCCCTGAGCAGCACGACGCCGGCGGAAATCATCGCGTGCCTGACCTTTACCATCATCTGTGCAGCCGTCATCTACTGCGTCTACCGTTTCTTCTACCGGGGCGCCAGCTACAGCGAAAACTTCGCCGTGCTTCTCGTATTGGTGACGCTGATTACCGCCATGATCATTCTTACCATCAGCTCAAGCGTGGCGCTTTCGCTCGGCACGATCGGTGCACTGAGCATCATCCGCTTCCGTTCGGCCGTGAAGGATCCCCTCGATGTGGGATTTCTGTTCTGGGCGGTTGTTGCAGGTCTGACGACCGGCTCCGGCATGGTTCCGTTCGCTCTGATCGGTTCCGCCTTCATCGCCGCCGTTTACATCCTGATGAACTTCATCCGCACCTCGAGAGGCACGTACCTGCTTGTCATCCGCTACGAGGACAAGGCGCAGGAAGAGGTTGATAAGAAGGTTGCCGAACTGAAGGGCAGACTGAAGAACAAGACACTTTACAAGAACGAAACCGAACTTACCGTACAGATTCGTTTCCGCGGCACCGATACGGGCTTTTTAAAGGAGCTGCAGGCTGTTGACGGTGTCAGCAACACGGTATTGGTGGAGTTCACCGGTGAATAAAGGAATGCTATTTGAAGATTACTTCCACGGAGGGAGAACATGAAGAAAAAGACACTGATTATCATATGCTCGGCGGTTCTGGTCGTCGGCATCATCATCGCCGCGGTGATTATCTTTAACAGAGAGAAGCCCGCAACGCCCCAGCCGGTTCCGCCCGGACAGCAGACCGAGCCGGACCGCGACGAGCCCGGGGCAAAGGTTACACCGCCTGTCGACTACGGCGATGAAGAGGACAAGTTCACATTTACCGATGAGATGGGCGATTTGATGTTCTCCCACAATCAGTACTTCTATGAAGAGGGCATCTACGTCCGCATCTATTCCCGTAACGGCGGAACCATCCGGTATACCGTCAACGGCGAGACGCCGACCGAGAAGTCTTCCGCCTATGCTCCCGGCAAGGGAATCTTTCTTGCCGCTTCCACGACGGATGACCCGAAGGTTCATACGATACACGCCAAGGCGTTCTATGAGGACGGCACTGCTTCCGACGAGCTGGTCCACAGCTATCTGATCGGGCGCGGCGTAGCGAGCCGGTACGAGAATCTGCTGATCTTCTGCATTTCCGGAAATCCTGCGGATCTGACAGGTTCGCCGAACGGCATCTTCTTCGGCAACAACTACGAGCTCCGCGGCAAAAAGAGCGAGCGTCCCGTTTACGTCGAAGTGCTGAACCGCTCCGGCGAGAAGATTACGGAGCAGAAACTCGGTGTCCGCATCAACGGCGGTTACAACCGTCAGTTCTCACAGAAGTCCATGAAATTCTTTGCCCGTAAGAGCTACTCTCCGAACGAAGGCACGACATATCTGAACTGCTTCAACCTTCTTGCGGAGGACGGCAGCCAGATTGTCCGCTATGACAAATTCGTGCTCCGCGCCAGCGGCAATGATTTCCGCTTTGCATTTGTCAGAGACGAGCTGAACCAGATGCTCGCAGCCGATGCCGGCTTCAGCGATTACGAACCGGTCTTCCCGGCTGTTGCTTACATGAACGGACAGTATTTCGGCTTCTATTGGCTCCACGGCGCTTATTGCGACGAGTTCTTCAAAAACCGTTACGGCGACAGCCCCGCAAGGAAGGCTGCGAACGGTGAAAAATGCGACGAGGGCGAATTCATTGTTCTCGCCGGAACCGATACCGAGAAAGAACTTGACGAAGAAGACGAAGACGAAGCAAAAATTGCCGAAGAGTTCAACAAGACCTACGAGGAATTCTCGAAGAAGGATCTCCGCAACGAGGCCGAATACCGCAAGCTCCGCGCGTGGATGGATGTGGAGAATTATCTCGATTACATGGCTTATAACATCTATCTGTGCAATCAGGACTGGCCGAACAACAACGTCCGCTGCTACCGTTATTATCCGACAGCAGGCGAGTCCTTCGGCGAGGCTCCGTATGACGGACGGTGGAGATATCTCCTGCACGACATCGACTATACATACGGTCTTTACGGACAGCAGGAGGTGTTGAACTCCTACGATACGTTAAAACAGGTGCTTTCCTCTCCCGGTCCGCGCCGTTCCCCGCTTTTTGCAGCTTTGATGGAGCGTGCGGATTGCCGCGAGTACTTCATCCGGAAATCGCTTGACTACGGTGCCGGCGCGCTTTCCTACGGAAATGTTTGCGCGAAGCTTGACGCCGCAATAAGAAGCCGCGAAAAGGAAATGGATTACTACTACGCTTACCTGACGTCACTCGGAAAACCCGATGTTTCCTGGGTCAGAAAGAACCAGTACGCATCGAACCTTCAGTCCATCCGGGATTTTGCAGAGCGCAGAGCCGACCGCTCCGCCGATTATCTGAAATTCAACCTGAATCTGAAGGGTGAAAAATACTGGATCAATGCCGTCGGTTCCCAAGGCGCCAAGCTCGTAATCGGAAGCTTCACCGCCAAGGAAGGCGCCGGCGTCAACGGCGTATACTTCACCGATTACGCCGTGAAGGTATCCGCCGAATACAAACTCGGCAAAGCCTTCGATTATTGGGAAGTGAACGGCAATAAAGTGACAACCGAAACGCTGAGCATCACCAAAGCATCCCTCAAGGACGGCCGTGTTTCGATTGCGCTTCACGTAAAGGATGTTCCGGTTGACAAGGTTTTGATTTCGGAATTCTGCGCCCGCGATGACGATTCCGTTGTGCTCACGAACTATTCGACGTCGGACATCTCCTTAAAGGGCTATATCCTTTCCGACGGCACCTACGACTATCCTTTCGAGGACGGCGACGTAATCAAGGCCGGAGACAGCATTGTCATCTACGGCAACAACACCGACACCGATGCGGCATCCGAAAGGAAGGCCATCTTCAACCTTTCCGAGGGTGAGACCGTTGTCTTGAAAAATGCCACCGGCACCGTCGTGGATTCCGCATACGTTCCGAATCCGCACACCGGTTTTTACTTTAAGAGAAACCTCTTCACCATGAGATTTGAAGAGGTTCCGCAAGGCAAAGACTATTAAGATTTATATAATCAGATAAACCGCTGAAACGAGAAGCTCCGCGACGCATGCCAGACATGCCGGCACGGAGCTTTTCTTTTTTTCGGAGACATATTCCGCAAGGAAGCACACCGTGTCACACAGAACAACAAACGGCGCGTAAACCCTGCCGCATTTCTTATAAATGACCAAATACAAAGCCCCCATGGAGAAAGCGGAAACAAATACACTTGCGACTCTGTGCTGCATGACAGACGCATTTACCGAGGGGCCCATGACATACTTCCAAAAGGCTTTCTCCACGTAAGGCGTAAGCATCAGAAAAGACATCCCGAGCAGAATGCCCGAAAGGACCCTGTTCCCCGTATAGCAAAATATAAGACCGAACAGATTCAGTGCCGCAATGAAAAATGCCATAGAAGCCCCTTTCTATGATCTCCCCAGGTTAACAATATGCTCGTTGCTGAAAAGAGCCACCAACCGTTCAGAAATGATTACAACAATTACACCTGCCGAAAAGATTCCCAATCCAAGAAGAAGGCTCACTTTTTCTATAAGATTGACCTTGAAAACAGATGTAAAACAACAACCGAAAAACAACAGATACGGAATCATTGTGGCAAAAAGCTGCCCATGTTGAAATCCCCATAATACCAAGCATAAAACGCCTGAGATTACCATTGCCACAAAGGGGACCAAAAAGAGCAGGAAAAGAGCTTCCTTCAAAGAAAAAGACAGCCAAAAGCCGTTAATCATCCGAAGAAGAAACAGCGTCACCCCTTCCGCCAATAAACTGATGCCTTCGGATACGATAAGCGAAGCAATCAGTTTCCCACGCCATATTTGTTCCTGCTTCACTCCGTTTGCCAGAAGGACCATCAGAATGCCCTGTCTTCGCTCCTCATTAACTCCGCCGGTGAAAACCAGGACGCAGACAACCGGGATTGTCATCATGGGATAAAACACAAGCATCTGAACGAACAAGCGGTTAAGCGTTGCCTGATCCTGTATCAGGTTTGCTGTTTCCCGTACCAAAACAACCGGGATCAGCACCTGAAAAACACCCCATGCAAGAATAATCCACTTAGAAGTACGAAACATCAGGAGGAACTCCTTTTTAAGCATATTTCTCACTCTGCACCTCCTACTTCTGCAAGATAAATATCTTCCAGCGAATTATAGACCGGGGAGAACTCCATGATTGTATATCCTTTTCTTTTTAAAGTGTCCAGTATCAGATTAGCCGTACCCACGCCGCTCTCCGAAATGATGCTGCTGTCCCCGGACTGTTCACATTTTTCATAACTTCCGAGAATAGCCGGGAAGTCCTCTATCTTTTCCCTGACAACGATTTTGTATCGGTCCGTAACCTTTTTATTCAGATCAACCATGGACAGGTTATTCATCAGATGCCCTTTTTTGATCATTAGCACACGGTCGCACAGTTTTTCAACATCAGCCATATTGTGCGAGGAAAATACGACAGAGTGATTCCGTTCCTTAACCCATGTCTTCAAAAATGCGCCCAAAAAAGCGTGACTGGTAATATCCAAACCGTCAAACGGTTCATCCATCAAAAGAATATCCGGATTGGTGAGCAATGCCCTTGCAATCGCCAGCTTCCGGGCCATTCCCTTGGAGTATTCCTTTACCCTGTCGTTCCTAACCTCATACAAATCCATGCTCTTCAGCAATCCGCATATCGTTTCCGTTTCATTTTCCGGAGGATTTTGCTTATTCAGTCTGTAAAAGAAACTCATATTCTCATACGCGGTCAATTGCAGATAGAGCCCGTTGCCGTCAAACACCGCGCCTACCCGGACTCCTTCTTCCAAGTGAACTTTCCCCTGTGTCTGTGAGTTTACGCCGGCAAGAATTCTTAACAACGTAGACTTACCCGCCCCGTTCGGACCTACAATTGCCGTAATCTCATTACGACGGATGTCAAATGAGACCTTTGAAAGCGCTTCTTTTTTATTTCCGTACGTCTTGCTGATATTTTCCGCCTTAAGCATATTCCCCTCTATCCTGTAAAATCATTTATTTCTCCGCTTTCCCGATGCAAAATACTTCATGCTTCAGGATCCCGTTCTTTACCGCCAGCTCGGTCAGAGCACAGTCTTTGCAAAAATACCGGTTTCTGCACTTTGAACACCCCTCAATTTCCCTTTTCGTCAGCCGCCAGTACTTATCCAGTCTTTGTTCCTGAAAAAGCCTGTCAATCGGGTCCTTCTCAAGATCCAGCAAATCGTCGCCTATCATCGGGCAGGGGCGCACAAAACCATCTGCCGTAATCGCCAGTTTGTTTTTCAGGCAATGATGGAACGTTTGGTTGTTCCAATAATCCGGATTCCTTCGATTAATCCGATTTGCATAGGAATTGTCTTCCAACGAAGCATTATCGGCATATAATCTCACGGAAACATTATTATTTTCCAGAAAAGAAAGGATTTCCGCCTCTGGATTCATGACCGGTGTGATTACCTCTATGGGAATCGGTTCCATATACTTCCGGATGCAGGTAACCATCTCCTTTAGTCTTTCTGTCCGGGCAAACGGATTTTCCCCTGTTAACACCAGTTTATCCACCCAAAGTTTTGCTATTCTGGAAATAGCATTTTCGAAATCGTACTTTTTCCTAATTCCGCTCCGATGAGGCCACGCTTTGCAGGCATAACATCCCCTGTGGTTTTCCGGTCCGCCGGTGCTTTCCGTAGGTTCCACCACATCGTTCACCTCCAAGAAGATTTCCGTAAAATGAGGGATTTCCTCCATTAATCCCCTGACCTCAACTGCTTTTTTATCTCTGTGAATATCGTTATATGCCAATCCCTTATAATAATAACAATAACCTGCCGCCATTAAATTTGCAATCAGGTCTTTTTCCTGCTCTTCCAACAGTTCAAAATCTTTGGATTCACACTCCAACAGTCTTTTCAATACTATACTTTCATCATAAGAATAATTTATCTTCTCAAATGTAAGCATGTCAACCACACTTGCGCCCATCTTATCATAAATAATCTGCGCTGTCGGCAGCAGTTTATAGTATCCCATTTTCCCCTCCGTTATGAATTCAGTATCCATTCTTCACGATATATAAAGTTATCTGTCGCATGAGGATTGTACTCAAGTATCGTATACTGCGTCATTAAGCTCGCCTTAAAAACCTGAACCAGCTCATCACACTTAGGGCTGTTAAACGAACCGTTCCGGATTGCGTACGCATAGCACATCGGACATTGCTTACTGATAGGGCATCTGCCGCATTGCGCAGTAACATTGCGGTTATAGTCTTTAACCAACTGCGCGATTGCCTCAACGTCAAAACCGGAATCAACATCCCCGATGGATCTCGTACCTTCGATTTTCTCACAGACATCAAATTTTCCGTCCGTCCTCACGGAAAATTTCATTCCCGGGAAGCACGCCCCCGTATACGGAACGATGGGCAGTTTCTTATCCTCAATGCCGTATTTAAGCACAGCGGGCATTAGTTGAAGCGTAAAGAATATATCTTTGTAGGAAGATCTTTTTTCATTCTGTATTACAGCCATGGCATATTCCTGCCTGAACCTGATGAAGCGCTCCGTGAATTTTCTGATGTCCTCCTCTGAAAACTGCTCATAGTAATCTGTGCCGTTTGTGGAAACCAAAGAAACACTTCCGACATAAGGTAACCAGTCGCTGTTTTCCTTAAAGAATTCATCGTTCGTGATCAGGTCCGTGCAATAGTCATAAACACATGACAGATTAATCTTTTTATACGACGGATACTTCTTCACAAACTCTCTGATATTATCCGTGACTGTTTTATAGGTTCCTCTCTTTCCCGCGGAAAGACGGTTCCTGTCATGCTCCTCCTCACATCCGTCCAGGCTCACGGTAATGGCCGTATTATGCTGTACAAGATAATCCGCAATCTCCCCCTTTAATAAAGTTCCGTTTGTCGTGATGTTAAACATATATCCTATCGGCGAATTCTTCTTCGTGTACTCGATTGCCCACTTGATTACTTCGAAATTCAGAAGCGGTTCTCCTCCGTAAAACGTTACGGCACATTTCTTGCCGGGATTGATTTCGCCGTACTGCTTCATCATAGAAAAATACAAATCCAATGCCTTTTTTGCCGTTTCGACACTCATCATTTTATTCGTTCGGTTTCGCGTATAATGGTATGTTTCAGACAAAAAGCAATACTTACACCGCATATTACAGTCTTCTGTAACATTCAGAATAATCTGCTGAGTAAACCCGACCTTCATAAGATTCTGAATGGTTTCTCCCGTCACGTTTACGGAACCCTCCCATTTCTCCTTCTCTGCCTCATCATCCACATAGAACGCCTTGGTTGAATACTTTTTCACAAAGGCCAGGGCGGCATCAATTCTTCTTTCATCCTGATACTTCTTCCTAAGTTCCTGTTGCAACTCTTCTTCACCTTTGCTCTCGTAACCGTATATGCAATCCAACAGAATGTCGTCTACAGCCATAACGGTTCCTGTAACCCCGTCATAAATATACTTGCTGTTCTGTGTTTCAAATTCCAATATTTTTAAGCTCATAACTCTCTCCCAATTAAACAAACCGATAATGACAATTTGCTTTTAACTAAGGATTTCCCGGAATCAATACCATCCATAAGATTTGTATGATTCCGGGATTCTCAATCCTCGCCTTTTCCTATGACGAAATAATCGCCGAAGATGTAGCACCGACTGTTGCAGAGGCAACACAACCGATTCCGGCCGGAGCCGAAGTGGTTCCGAAAATTGCCAAACATCCGACAACACAACCCGAAAGGCCTAAGATGCCACAAGTACCTGCGCAAATTGATCCTGCCATGATTTTCCTCTCCTTTCTGATGTACTGGCTCGAGTTTTTCCCCCTCAGATTCCATACAAAAGGAAACCCTCTTGCTAACTCAACCATAGCAAAGGGGTACTGGCTTTTCAAATATCCGTTGATGAACGACATATTTTTTTGATGAACGACACTAAAATATTGAAAAAACGCCTTTTTGCGAATATTATTATATTTTTTGTATGAAAAAAAAGTGAGCCGCCTGATGCGACTCACTTTTCGTTTTCAATTCTTTTTTAAGAAGCAGAAGCCTCTTTACTCTGCCACGGCGCTGTCCATGATTACCTTAAATGCAAGGTCGAACAGCATGCTCTGACGAAGCTTATCCTTACCGTACTCCGTTTCGAACTTCGCCTGATCGGTGTAGTCATACTTCTTCATGTATTCCTGCACCATCGTATTGTACTGCTCGTCCGAAAGAACAATCTTCTCTTTAGAGACGATGGCATTTAACACCATCTCCTCTTTCATCGTCTGCTCTGCAACACCCTTTACCTGCGCATTGAATTCGTCTACTGTCGTGTTGTAAGTAGCGGACAGATAGTTCTCAAGCGACATGTTAGCCTTCAGGGCTTCGTTCGCATAGTAATTCTTGATGTCGTTATAGTAGCCGTCGAGCTTCTCGGCATCCAGCTTACCGAATTTCGTATCGGAAACAATCTTATCCAGAAGATCGCTGCGAACCTGACTCATGTAAGTCTGCGCCTTCGCCTGGATGATATAGTCGGAGGCAAATTTCTTATACTCTTCCAGGGTCTTGAACTGTCCGTTTGAATAGTCGGTAATCAGCTCATCATTCATCTCGCGGACCTTCTTCTCCACGATGTCTTTTACGGTAACGGTAAATGTGACCTTCTTTCCGGCATATTCGGCATAATACTGCTCGGGAAATGTCAGTTTGAGATCCGTGGTTTCTCCCTGCTTCACGCCGATCAGGCCGTCTTCAAAGCCCGGAATGAAACGGCCGCTGCCGATTTCCAGAATGGAGTCTTTGCCGGTTCCGCCTTCAAACGGCTCGGTCTGCCCGTCCAAAACGCCGCTGAAGTCGATCTTAACAAGATCGCCCTTCTTCACGGCTGTGCCCTTGCGGCTTTCAATCGACTCATAGGTCGTGTAGCGCTCCAGAATCTGCGCATACAGGTTCTGAAAATCCTCCTCGGAAACCTCAAAGGTCTTGTTAGGGTACGTCAGGCCTTTGTATTTGCCAAGGACAAGCTCGTCCTTCTTTCCGCAGCCTGCAAGGCAGGGAATCATCAGACATACCGTCGTCAAAAGCAGCAGTAATCTCTTCTTCATTGTTTCCTCAGGATGGCTTTCCATCCTTTTCCTTTCTTTGATGTCCTGATTTTATGTAACGTTTGATAAATGCAAGCCATATCGTCGGTTTCTTTACTTCCGATAGCCCGCAGATAATACATGGTAGCCGCAGTTACCGTTTCCGAACCGAAAACAGCATCCTCCCGGGCAATCTGCCTGATCACAGGAAGCGGCGGCGTCGGAATGTGGTCGCGGAACGGTTCTGTGAAATCCGCGATGAAAACCGCCATCTCCATCGGATGCTCATCCATATCCACGGAACCGTTACAATGGTTTCCGATGGCCCGAAGCATCTCCGTGTCGCGAATGTCATAACGTTCCCTCGCCATCGCCCGTCCTGCAGGGCCGTGCCATATGCCTTTGATTGCAAGCACATCGTCCCGAAGCTTTATACGGTGTTTCTTCAGGTAAGCAAGCGTTTCCTCGCCGTTCAGACTCTTCGCACAGTCATGAAGGAGTCCGGCAAGTAACGTTCTTCGGACAAGCCTCTTCCCGTTCGGCGTCTCAAGGATGCCTTCCGAATCGAGCCATTCCGCCATCAGATTTGCAGACATGAAGGCAACCCCTTTTGAGTGATTCAGACGGTGCGCGGAAACGGTTCCCGCCAGTCGTTCGGAAAGCTCTTCATAACGCTTTAGGGCTTCTCTTCGGACCGCCGTCGGTTTACAGCCGTATAAGCCGAAGCGGTGAATGTAATCATCCGTCGCTTTCACCAGTGCGGGATGGGGCTCCCGCTCCGTCCGGACAGCCTGCCGGATTACGGTTGAGGAAATATCGTAATAAGGAACCGTCAGTGCCTGAAATGCTCCGCCGTACTGCCGGTTGCGTTCGGCAAGCAGCTCGCCGAAGCCCTTCTCGTCCGTTCCTCTGACGGCAACCAGCATCGTTGCAAGAGAAGCAATCTTTTCCGGCTCATGCCAGGTGACGAAGTCCCGAAGGGAGTCTTCACCGATGATGCAGAAAAGCTGATCGTCGGGATGCCTCTCGTGTAAAAGGGCAAGCGTATCGGAGGTATAGGAAACGCCTTCACGTTCAAACTCCGTCAGATCGAGCTCGATGCCTTCGCCGACCGGAAGCGCAAGGCTTACCATCATCAGGCGGTGGACATCCTCGGTAATGCCCTTATTCTGTTTATGGGGCGGGATTCGCGCCGGCATGATACGGACCATGTCAAGCCCGAACTGTTCCTTCGCCGCACGGGCAATCGCAAGGTGTCCCTTGTGGATCGGATCAAATGTCCCGCCGAAGATACCGACTTTCATGTTCTCTCCCCTTTTGACCGGTTTACTGCCACATTATATCACTTGACAAAGGATTTTTCTACTATTATTATAATTCCGTTTGATAACAGTCTGTACAGTACCGTCCCATAACCCGTTCGGGACAACCGTTTGGAAGGAATCCGAAATGAATGACCCCGTCTTAAAAGAAAATAAAATGGGCGTTATGCCCGTTAACAAACTGCTTGTATCGATGGCCGTGCCGATGATCCTTTCGATGTTGATGCAGGCGATGTACAACATCGTGGACAGCATCTTTGTCGGCCGCTTCGATCAGAACGCGCTGAGTGCCGTTACGATGGCATTTCCCGCACAGTCACTGATGATTGCGATTGCCGCAGGTACCGGCGTCGGCGTGAACTCCCTTCTCTCTTACAGCCTCGGCAGAAAGGACAGAGAATCCGCAAACAAAGCCGCGACACACGGCATCTTCCTTGCCTTCTGCGCCGCAATCCTGTTCCTTGTGCTCGGTCTGTTCCTCTCGGAACCGTTCTATCGCTGGCAGATTTCCGCGAAAGAATGGAGCGAGAATCCGGAAGCCTGCCGCGCCATTATCGCATACGGCAGGGACTACCTCGGCGTCGTGACGATGTTCAGCCTCGGCATTTACATGCAGGTGACGTTAGAGCGTCTTCTGCAGTCCACCGGCAAGACCTTCTACGCCATGATCACGCAGACAACCGGTGCGATCATCAACATCGTTCTCGACTATATTTTTGTTTTCGGCAAATGCGGACTACCCGCCATGGGTGCAAAGGGTGCCGCGATTGCAACCGTCATCGGACAGTGGATCGCGATGTTGCTTGCTCTTGTGTTAAATGTAAAGAAAAACCGTGAAATCAGTCTTTCGTTCAAGGGTTTTCGCGTAGACGGCACGGTCGTGAAAACGATCTACCGCGTCGGCTTCCCGAGCATCATCATGCAGGCGATTTCATCGGTTGTCACATTTTCCTTAAACAAGCTTCTGAACGGCTTTTCGCAGGTTGCCGTCAATGCGTTCGGCATTTACTTCAAGCTGCAGAGCTTCATTTTCATGCCGGTGTTCGGCCTGAATAACGGCATGGTGCCGATTATCGCATACAACTACGGCGCGCGGCACCGGAAGCGCATCTTCGATACGATGAAGCTGAGCTACCTGATTGCAGGCAGCATCATGGCTGTCGGAACGGTCATCTTTTTGGTGTTCCCGAAGCCTCTTCTGTCGATGTTCTGTAAGCCTGAGTCGCTTGACGAGCTTGCCCGCTACGGCATTCCGTGCCTTCGGCTGATCAGTCTTCACTTTGTCGTCGCAGCGTTCTCGATCATTACGATATCGGTATTCCAGGCGCTTGGAAACGGCCTGTACAGCATGATTGTTTCGATCTGCCGTCAGCTGGTGATTCTGCTTCCGGTTGCGCTGTTCATGGGACTTGTTCTTAAAAATATCGACCTCGTGTGGCTCAGTTATCCGATTGCGGAAATCGCTTCCGCATCCATGTGTCTGTTCTATTTAGTCAGGATATACCGCAGGAATTTAAAAGGTCTGCCCGAATAAGGCAGACCTTTTTTCATTATATGGACTTTTTCTGAATGCACGCAAGGCCTCCCGCGATGCAAAGCGCAAAGCAGACTCCCGCGACACAAAGCGGTATTACGAAATCTCCGATTGCAAGTTTTTCCTCCAACAGGGAGAGGCCGCTTGAAAGCCGGATCGGAAGATATTTCTCGATCTTCGGGATGATGGTAAGAAACGTGCAGAGAAAATACACACCGCCGACTCCCAAAAGCACCTGGAAGCTTCCCGATGCAATCGAGGAGAAGAATGCCCACAGCCCGATGATCCAGATCCCGAACGCCCATTCAAGAAGCACCGCCGGAATGATATGCGGCACTCTGTCCGACCAGTAATATAAGGTGTATCCGTAGCTTAAAAGAAAATACAACCCGTATCCCGCCGTCCAGACGCAAAGCAGAGCTCCGACCTTCGACAGAAAGACATCGGTTCTTTTAAGCCCCTTGGTCACGAGCGGAACAAGCGTATGCCTGCGGTATTCCTCCGTAAAGCAACCCGCCCACATAAGCACCATGACGATCAGCGGAATGTCGATGTTTTTGAAGAACTGCATCCAGGCATCCATCGCCGTAACGTCCTTCGGAACCATGACGATTCCCTGGGTTGCCATCTCCTCCGCCACCATATCGAGAATCTTCGGCGTCAGAAGTGCCGTTCCGATTCCGAGAAGCGCGAATGCGGCAAATACGATGGCTATGATCAACGCCTTCTTACGCCGCACAATCTCGGTGACTTCTTTTCTGAAAAATGCCATCCCGCTCATCGTACCGCCTCCCTTCCGTCTTCGCTGTCGACCTTGCCGACAGCCTCCAGGAATTGGTCCTCAAGCGTGGATTCTTTCCATTCCGCCTTCTCGATATCGATGCTTTCTTCCGCTACCGTTTTCAAAACCCTGCGAAAATCCTCCGCACCGCCGTGCTTCCACAAAAGCCGGCTGATGCCGCCCTGCTCCTCGCCGGGAATCATGTTCGGGAACAGCTCCGCAAGTCTGATGAAGCTTTTCTGATTGGCGGCCGTCACGAAGAAGTCTCTCTCGGAGCGAACCCGGTGAAGCTCCTCCATCGTGCCTTCCCGCACGATTCTTCCGTCATGAAGAATCGCCGCACGGTCGCTGATCCTCTCCACATCCGAAAGGATATGCGTCGAGAAGATGATCGTCGTCTCCTTTTTCGCGGCAAGAAGCGCATCGAGAATCTCTTTTCGCCCCATCGGGTCAAGCGCCGAGGTGGGCTCATCGCAGATCAGAAGCTTCGGCTTATTAAGAAGCGCCTGGGCGATGCCGAGCCGCTGCTTCATTCCTCTTGAGAAGCCGCCGATCCGATGCTTCTCTCCTGCAAGCCCTACAGTCTCGAGCATCTCGTCGATCCGGGCTTTCTGCTCCTTTTTCGGCATCCCCGTTATGTCTGCGCATAAACGGAGATATTCTTTCGTTGTCATATAATCATAAAACTCCGGAACATCCGGCAGATATCCTACCATTCTGTTGGTTTTGGTATTTCCGTAGGTCACCGGCTCTCCGAACACGCGAATCTCTCCGGCATCCTTCTGCAAAAGGCCGAGCACCGTTTTCATGGTCGTGGTCTTTCCTGCGCCGTTCTGACCGATGAAACCGAAGATGCACCCCTCCGGCACGGAAAAGGAAACACCCTTCAGCACTTCCTTTGTCCCGAACCTTTTCTTAAGTCCTTCTATCTCCAAAGCATTCATGTCATTTTCCTCAGGCTGTATTAAAGTGCAGTGACGCGCGCCTGTCACGCCATCCGCGGGCTGCCGTCCTAAGCTCTGCCCTTAACCGCGATGAATACCATCGTAGCGACAAGTGCGACGGTGAAAACTCCCAGCTGTATGAGAATAATCCAGCTGGGATAGGTTTTGGAAAATACGATGGCAATAATCGGGCCGGCCAGAAACGTAATCATGATAATGGTTTCCACTTCCATGAAATACTTGGCCGTCCGGTAGACGAATTCCCGGTTAGCGTCCGTAATCTTCACCGGAAGATTCCACATCTTCGGGAACATTTCCGAAAGATACATAAGCCCCGTTATGGCAACCATTACGACCAACAGGACAATCAGCATTTTCTTGTCGCTGTTGCCGCTGTAACCGTTCGGCTCGCCGTTCAGATTAAAGTGTGTCGGGATCTTATCCGGCAGTTTGTTCCACCGAACGGCAACAATCACGGCCGTTGCCGCGCAGCATAAAAAGGCGACGGCTTTCAAAATCCAATCCACGGTGTTGTTCGCGATTCTCATATTAGGCTCCTTACTCGTCCGATTTGCCGATGACCAGGTAAAGAATCGGACCGACAAAGTTCATGCCCACCAAGGCAATAATGTTCCAAAGTACCCGGTTGCCGGTTTTGTAGGTTTCGTGGGTGTTGATGTGCCACAAAACATAAATCAGCAAAATGAACTCAATTACAACAATCGGGATGATAAGCGGAAGATACTGTTTTAAATCCGCTAAAGTTGCTGTTGCTGCAAACATGTTCTGTCTCCTCTTTCATAATCCTTTCAAACGGTGATTCTTATACGTCAAGTTCCGGCGGCACATCGATTTCCTTTCCGACATACGCGCCGTTCTTCTTGCGTTGCTTCACACACTCCGAAAGGAGATATTCAATCTGTCCGTTCACGGAGCGGAAATCGTCCTCCGCCCATGACGCAATGGCATTATACAATGCTTCCGAAAGCCGAAGCGGTACCTGCTTTTTCTCAGCCATTGTCATACTCCTTTCCGGGTTGCCCCGCCTGGGTGAGGGGGACCCGAGGGTCCCCCGTTACGGTTTAGTACAAGCTGCCGGAGTTAACAACCGGCTGTGCGTCGTGGTTTCCGCAAAGGACAACCAGAAGGTTCGATACCATTGCGGCCTTTCTCTCTTCGTCAAGGTTAACCATCTTCGTTTCATTCAGACGCTCAAGAGCCATTTCCACCATGCCTACGGCACCGTCTACAATCATCTTTCTTGCGTCGATGATTGCCGAAGCCTGCTGACGCTGCAGCATTGCCGCTGCGATTTCGGGAGCGTATGCAAGGTAGGTGATTCTGGCTTCAATAATATGCAGTCCGGCGATGGATACGCGTTTCTCAATCTCCTCACGGATACGGGCAGCAACCACTTCGCTGGAGCCGCGGAGGCTTCCTTCGTCCGCTACGCCGTCGCCGGTCGTGTCAACGCCTTCCGCTACATCATAAGGATAAATGCGGACGATGTTACGAAGCGCGGTGTCGCACTGCAGGGAGAGATACTCCTTATAGTTATGCACATTGAACACGGCTTTTGCCGTATCGTCGATGCACCATGTTACTGCCATGCCGATCTCCACGGGCGTTCCGAGGCGGTCGTTGATCTTCTGACGGTTGTTATTAAGAGTCAGGATCTTCAGGGAGAGCTTATTGCTCGGCATAGAAATGGTCCCGGGCTGACCCGTCAGCGGGCTGATTGCGCTCTTTACGTCACCGCTTTGGTTCAGCTCGGTCTTGGCTGCCGGGTTAACGGAAACGCAGAACGGGTTTACGGCATAGAAGCCTTCACCCTTAAGGGTTCCGTAGTATTTACCGAAAAGCGTAAGAACAAGAGCTTCCTGAGGCTTCAGGACCTTAAGGCCGAGAAGCATGATCCATCCGAGAGACAGCCAAATGACTGCAAGGACTATCAAGGCTGACGCGTTTTCGCTTACTCCGAACGGAATCAGCCCGATTGCCACAATGTCGAGCAGGAAATACGTAATCAGGAGCAGCATGCCGTGTTTCTTGCCTGTTAAAACTTTTTCTTTCATATAAGTTACCCCTTTCACAGTAATTGAAATTTGGTTACAAATGCAATTTGCATTTTTCTGATATCAATTTGATATCGTTGAGATGGTTTTATCATATCTGTTGAAAAAAGTCAAGATAACTTTCGAAAGATTTAACAATTCAAAAAGGCCGAGGGAAAATCCCCCGGCCCTCCGGACCTTAAATGCCTGAAAATCTCTATTGCTGACGCAAGGTCACGACCAGAAGCTCCGGAAAATTGTTGATCCGAAGCGGCAGGACACTGTTTCCGAGCCCCCTGCTGATGTACATCGTCATACTGTCATCGCCTTCCCCGTACACATGCGCGCCCGTATATAATTCCGGAAAGAATTCAAGATCCGGCGAAATCACTCCGCCTTTTTTCGGGATGATTACCTGCCCGCCGTGCACGTGTCCGACAAATGCCACGTCGGCGCCGAGCGCCCGGTACCGTTCATGATACATCGGTTCGTGGGCAAGACAGATTGTGAAGCCGTCCTCATTTTTCAGTTCCTCCGGCGGACGGCGCAGGCTTTCGTCTGCGATTCCGATGATTGTAAGCCCGCCTGCGGTGACTTTTCGGTTGTCCATCATGATGACGCCGAGCTCTTCGATGCTTTGAAGGAACTTCTCAAGCCGGCTTCCCGAAAGCCACGCCTCGTGATTGCCGGTCACATAGTAGACGGGGGCAATTTTGACGGCACCCTCGAAGAACCGGTAAGCAAGCTTATAATTCGTGAAGTTCTTGTCGACGACGTCCCCGGTTACCACGATGATGTCCGGCGAAAGGTCCGCGATCCGATCGATGAGCGCCTTCTCGCGAAAGCCGAAGAACTGGTTATGGAGGTCCGAAACCTGCACAATCCGAAAGCCGTCAAGTTCTTCGGGCACATCGGCCCCGACATATTCATGCTCCGTCACCGTAATGTGAAGGTTCAGGTAAAAACAACCTGCCGCAACAAGCACCGTCAGGGCAATAAATACCGGAACCTTCTTCGTAAAACGTTCCTTTTTGGTCTTATGATGAAATATCAGCATGGCAAGACCGCTTCCTATTGCCCCGCCGAGTGCACTTACCGTAAGAAGCTTCTTCTCCGGTATGCGCCGCCCGTTGTTCTTCGCCCGCGCTTTATCGACGCCGAACAGAATGAAAGCATATATGCTCAGCAAAAACCAATACAACAGTAAAAGCATCTTTTCTCCCCCATTTCCCGGAAATGCTGCTGTCCCAATGTTACAACACGACAAACCGTCATACAAGAGGAAAATGTGAAAAGCCCCGAAGGATTTGATATGTACCCTCTTTACTGGACAACCAGTAAGGAGGGTACATATCAATGTGACATTTCCTTTCTTCTGCTGAATTGGCTATAGTGCTTCGAACGCCTAGCGGAGCGAAATCTCCGTTCCGTTAATGCCGACGGCTGTGATCTCCTCAAACGGGAGTACGCGGATGTCCCCGGTTCCCCTCTGCATAAACTCGCCGATCAAACCGTAGTTCCAGTAATAGTATAACTTTTCGCCGTCGCCGTAACATCCGGCCCTGACCGCCTTCACAAGCGGCCCGCTATTCTCAAGATGTTCCCAAACGCTTCCGTCTTCCAGTTTTACATATTCAAGAGTCAGCATATCACTCACCAAGCCGTCGTTCATATCCTCCGACTCCCCGTAAACGGTGATTCTGGTTGTGGATAAATCAACATGCGTTAACGTATAATCATCGTACTTCTTACTGACGGGTACGGTCTTCTTTCTGGAAGCATAGTCATTGGTCCACTCAAACGGATACGTGTCAGTACTGCCGGCACCGTCCGTAACCGTGACCGTAACCTGCATCGGTACGTCATTGATTTTCACATCCTGATTCGTGCCCGAGTAATCAATGCTGTAAAGATACCAGAGTCTGCCGTCTCTGCAGAAAGAAGCGCTTCCTGCGCCATAGGTGGGCTCACTCGCCAGAATTCCGACCAGCGTTTCTGTATGTGTCCATCTTTCTTCCGGAATCAGTGCCTTACCGGAGAAGTCAAACGTATAGCCGAGTTTTGTGTCTTTGATCCAGCCGTCCGGACAACCGGGTAACAGAATATCCGTACTGAATTCACAGTAAAGATCTTCATCATCGCCGATAACGCTCTCGAGGGTAACCGTCACCGGACCTTCGTGGACGATTTCCATCGGAATATAGGCTTCGCCGAGTTCTTTCGGCGCGTTTTCTTTGGAAATCAGGCCTAAGAAATCCTTTTTCAATACTCCGCTTGCTGCCACAACCGTTCCCGCAAGCAAAACTACAAGGCAGGCCGCAATCAATGCTACGCGGAATACTCTTCTTCTGCTCTTCCCGGTACCGGGTTCCGCCTTCAAAGAGGATTTCGTTCCGCAGGGATCGGCTTCCTCGATGAAGCGCTCGTCAATGTCGGTCATCGCTTTATTTAAATCAAATCCTGTCATAAAATCATCCCTTTCTCTTAAGGTGCTTTCTCAGCTTTTTCTTTAAAATGTAAAGATGATTGCTGATGTACTTTTCCTCTTTCCCAAGCTGCTCCGCAATCTCAGCTACCGAATACGAGTACCAGAATCTCCGCAGGAAAATCGTCCGCTTTTCCGCGGACAGTCCGTCAAGGAAATCTTCCAGTTGCTTCCTCAGTCCTTCTTCGTCGGCAGGCTCAGCCGTGCGGTTGTCCGGAATACACTCGGACAGCTCCTCGTAGGATGTCATTGTAACATCTCCCCCGCGCTTCTTCGCCCGGTTGCTTCTGAGCCTCTCGAAAGAAAGATTACGTATGCTTCGCATCAGGTATGCTTTCAGGTTGTCGGGTTTCGCCAGCGGAACGGACTTCCACGCATGGAGAAGCGCGTCATTCACACATTCCTCCGCGTCTCTTTCGTCCGTGAGAATGTTCCGTGCAAGACGAAGCATTTGCGTGCCGTATTTCTTCTGGACCGCTTCAACGGCCTCATCCGAACCGCTTGAGAACAGCTCAACGATTTGGGTGTCTTCTGTCATTATTCCCATGGCACGTCTTCCTCCTTCCCGGAATCTTAATCTGCCGGCTCAATTCCTTCTCACCTATATAGATGCATTTTTTGACAGGATATCTAAAGTTTTTAATTATTCTTCGGAATTTTCTTCGGAAAATGTCAGAGATTATTTTGCAAACCTCTTACTTTTTCAGAAAAAGCCCCGAAGGATAACCCCCCGGGGCTTAACTGAGATTGTTTTAATTCTCTCTGTGGTCGAAGACACGCTTTGCCTTCTTCTCGGTTCTCGGAAGCGTTCCGATCGGAACAACCGTAATCTTCGGCGTTACGCTCATGCGGGACTTGAACAGCTCCCGGATTGTCGCAGCGGTGCGCTCAAAGTTGACGCGGCCTTCTGCCTCAACCGTCACAAGGATGACGTCCCTGTTGATTTCCTCGTCATGCGCGATGTCAATCTTATACTCGCTCGATACGCCGTCCACGAGGCCGAGGATTTCCTCTACCTGGCTCGGGAACATGTTCACGCCGTGCACCTTGAACATGTCGTCGCTTCTGCCCTTGATGACGTCAAGACGCGGAGATTTGCTGCCGCACGGGCATTCGCCCGGAATGATGCGGGAAATGTCATGCGTACGGAAACGAATCAGCGGAGCACCTTCCTTAACAAGCGTCGTGATGACGATTTCACCTTCTTCGCCGTCCGGAACGGGATTTCCGGTGACGGGGTCGATGATTTCAATGTACACATAATCATCCCAGTAATGCATGCCGGTTTCATACTGACAGTTGATGCCGATGCCCGGGCCGTAAATCTCGGTCAGGCCGTAAATGTCATAAAGCTCCACACCGAGTTCCTCGTGGATGTACTTCCGCATCTTGTCACTCCAGCGCTCGGAGCCGAACACGCCTTTTTTCAGGCAAATCTTATCCTTAATGCCGCGGCGGTTGATTTCCTCCGCAAGAAGAAGCGCATAGGAAGATGTCGCCGTGATGACCGTCGACTTCAAATCCATCATCATCTGCAGCTGCTTTTCGGTGTTGCCGGGGCCGGTCGGAATGGCCATCGCACCGAGCTTTTCACAGCCCGCCTGGAAACCGATTCCCGCTGTCCACAGACCGTAGCCGGGCGTAATCTGGATGCGGTCCTTTTTCGTGATACCCGCCATTTCATAACAGCGCGCGAACATGATTGCCCAATCGTCTACATCCTTCGCGGTATAAGGGATGATAACCGGCTTGCCGGTCGTTCCCGAAGAAGAATGGATGCGGACAACTTCTTCGTCCGGTACCGCCTGGATGCCGAGCGGATAGGCATTCCGCAAATCAGCCTTGCTCGAAAAAGGAAGCTTCAGAAACTCTTCCCTGCTGGCGCAGCCGGTAATGCCGGCGGCTTCGTATACTTTTCCGTAATAGCTTCCGGAGCGAATCAGTCTCTTCACCTGATTGTCAACCTGACTGAGCTGTTTATCTGTTAACTGCATACTGTTCTCCTATCTCCGCTCCCGCGAGGAATGCGGCTTTATTCGTTTCAAGATAGCGCTCGGGCACTCTTCTTACGATTTCCGAAAGAATCGTTTCCTTATCGATTCCGAGCCTGCCTGCGCCTGCTGCCACGCCGAGTATCGCGATGTTGAAGTACCGGCTCGAACCGAACGGGCGGCAGAGTTCCTCGCCGTCGATGACGATGCAGGAACATTTCTTTTTAAGATAAGCAATCATTTCGGTTCCGTCGTAGCCGGTCGGCATAAGCGACTCGGTAACCGGTTTCACCGGAACGCTGTTCACGATGACGATTCCGTCCGGCTTCAGATACCGAAGATTCCGAACCGCCTCCGCAGGCTCAAATGCCAGAATCATATCGGCGCTTCCGAACGGAATAAGCGGCGAATAGGCTTCCTCACCGATTCGCACGTGGCTCGTTACCGGGCCGCCGCGCTGCGCCATTCCGATGGTCTCGGCGGAATGGACCGGATCACCGGCCTCCATTGCCGCTGCCGCAATGATTTTCGATGCCAGAACGGTTCCCTGACCGCCGACACCGCAGATCAGTATATCCTTTTTCATCGCTCCACCTCCTGAATCGCATCCACCGGGCAGATCTGCGAGCAAAGCCCGCATCCGGTGCACAGGTTCGGGTCGATTGTTACCTGCCCGTCCACACGAATCAGGCCCGGACAGCCGATCTCTTTGATGCATTTGCCGCAGTTGAGGCAGTTTTCGGTAATATGACATTTGCCTGTGGGCTTCGAGATGGCCACACACGGGGACTTGAAGATGATTGCCTTCACGCCCGGCAGGTCCGCGCACATTCGAACGGCTCCCATCGCCTCCTGCAGATTGAGCGGATCCACGGTCAAGACCGTCGAAACGCCGATGCCCTTAAGCACCGAAGCAATATCGACCTTCTCGACAATGTCGCCCATCATGTTCCGTCCGGTTCCCGGGTGCGGCTGGTGGCCGGTCATTGCAGTCGTCGAATTGTCGAGCACGCAGAGAATCATGTTCGCATTGTTGTAAACCGCATTCACGACGCCGGTCATGCCCGATGCGAAGAAGGTCGAATCTCCGACAAATGCAAAGCCGATTCCTTCCTTATCCATCCACGTAAAGCCCTGCGCCATCGTGATGCCGGCGCCCATGCAAAGGCAGGTGTCGCACATGTCAAGCGGCATGGCGTTGCCGAGGGTATAGCACCCGATGTCGCCGCAGAAATAGCAGTTGCGGCCCTTCATCGCCTTCTTGACCGCATAGAACGAAGCGCGGTGCGGGCAGCCTGCACACAAAACAGGCGGGCGGACCGGAAGCTCGGGCGCATCGCTTACGTCGATTTCCGAGGCTTCTCCGGGAAGCTCCAGATACTTTCTGAGAATTCCGGCAATCAGGTTCGTGCTGAGCTCGCCGCTTGCGGGAACGTCACCGGTCAGCTTGCCGCGGATTGAAAGAAGAATGCCGTTTCGTCCGCAAAGCCTTGCAATCTGCTCCTCGTTGTAGGGGCTCAGTTCCTCTAAGCTGAGGACTTCCGTGACGCCCTCGAGCGCCTTTTTCACAAAGGGCTCCGGAAAAGGATACGGCGTCCCGATTCGGATCAGCTTTACCTCCGGATAATCCTTCAGGAATTCCTTCGCGTACGCGTAGCTGATGCCCGAGGCAACGACGGCCTTTTCGGAATTGCCGCCCTCAACGGTATTGTAGCGGTATAGCGAGAATTCCTCACCGATTTCAACGTTTCTCTTCTCGATCATTGCGTGATTGGCGAAGGAAAGCCGCGGGAAGATTACCCATTTCTTGGAATTCTTGATAAAGCCGGAAACTCTCTGCGGAGAGAACTTCTCCGGGCGGTCGATTGCCGCATAGGCGTGATCCACACGGGTTGTCGGGCGAAACAGTACCGGCGTGGCATACTTTTCCGAGCACTCGTAGGCGTCCTGAATCATTTCATACGCCTCTTCGGGCGAGCTCGGATCAAACACGGGAATCCGGGCAAACTCCGCAAATCGCCTCGTGTCCTGCTCGGTCTGCGAGGAGATCGGACCCGGGTCATCGGCGGAAACAACAACCATGCCGCCCTTGACGCCGACATACGCAAGCGACATCAAAGGGTCGGAGGCCACATTTAACCCGACCTGTTTCATCGTGACAAGCGTCCGCGCGCCGCTGTAGGAAGCCGCTGCGGCCACTTCCATAGCGGCCTTTTCATTGACCGACCACTCTACATGAACGCCCTCCGGCTTTGCTTTCGCAACCGTTTCCACAATCTCCGAGGAAGGCGTTCCGGGATATCCCGAAACAAGATTGACCCCGGCCTTCAGTGCGCCGTACGCAATCGCCCCGTTACCCATTACATATTCTTTCATGTTCACTCCGCTCCGTTATTTTGTGTATCTGTTTGCATTTGTTATCCCTCTCTGTCAAGGAACTTACTCCCCGCTATGGAGACGGATGACCGGCGCGAGCCCTGTCGTCTTGCCGAATTTCATATGGCACTCAAACAACGACATGAACTGCGACGGGTCGATTCGCTCGAAATCCACTTTTTCAAACCAGTCTTTGGTAAATCTGACGCTGACAAAGGTTTCTTCCTCGTCAAGTCCGGTTGCCGGATTGACTGCCGTTTTCACGGCATGAACATAAACGGTCTGAACCGGCAATAAGGCAAATGTGTCACGGGCCGCGCGGATGCAGGTGCTGCATACGTAATCCAGCAGGAGTTCGTAGTATCTGCCCTTCGGAAGGTCCTTCTGCGTGAGCTTGCCGGAAGCCGTTGTTGTCACTTCGATGACCGGCATAACCTCCTCTTCCATGATTCCAAACTCTACCTCGGCAAAATCCGATGCATCCGTGCCGAATTCAAAGGCACTTCCGAAATCGCGAAGATCCTCATAAGGCTGCATGCGGGTTACGGCCTCGTAATAGGCGTCCACGTCGCCGCCCAGAACGGAAAGGGCGATATCCTTAAGCTTCTCATAGCCGTACGCGGTCAGATCACCGTCACAGATTGCTCTCCAGTCAATGACCGGATCGGATTCCCGATGGAGCCCGACTATGCCGGCGACATACTCCTGATAGCGCGCAACCTCTTCCGCCGCAACGGCGGCCTGCTGCTGTTGCTCGACTGCGCTTGCCTGTACGCCTGCGTCCTTAGGATCGCGGTATCCGGTCTTCGGCTTGCTGCTCTTTTTTGAGCCGGAACCGATTGTCTTCACATACGAAAGCCCTGTCCCGGGAAGACCGACAGAAACCGTCTTTCTGCCGCTTGTATGCATCGTATAATGCATGCCGCGTTTCCCGACGGATACACTGGCTCCCTTCGTTCCGAGGTTTAATTTGACACCCGGAAGAATCTTAATGCTTTTTCGAAACCTGAGTCCCATGCTGTGTCTCCCTTATATCGGACTTCTAATAAAAGAGCGGTTCCGCAAGCCTGCGGAACCGCTCCCGGTTAACTTAATTCATGCTACTTCTTTATGCCCAAGGATTCTCGGTCGGATAAGGAAGGGACTTCGGCTGATTGTAAGCGATGTCCTTGATTCCGAGGAACTTGAATACTTCGAAGAGTGCCTTTCCGTAGTGACCGAATGCAACGGCACCGTGGTGAGGATATCTCTTCTGGATGAGCACGTGACGATAGAAGCGTCCCATTTCCTTGATGGCGAAGATTGCGATACCACCGAAGGAACGGGTAGGAACGTCGAGGATCTCGCCCTCAGCAATGTAGGAAACGAGCTCGCCGTCGCTGTTGCACTGCAAACGATAGAAGGTGATGTCGCCTGCTGCGATGTCGCCTTCGAGCGTTCCGCGGGTGAAATCAGGATCGCTTCCTTCGGGCTCAAGCAGACGGTGCTGAATGAGCTGATACTTGATGGCGCGGTCTGCGCACATCTTGCAGGAAGGAGTATTTCCGCAATGGAAGCCCATGAAGGTATCGGTAAGCTTGTAGTCGTATTTGCCCTTGATTCCCTCGTCGTAGATGTACTGCGGAACGGAGTTGTTGATATCAAGAAGCGTGATGGCGTCGTTGGATACGCAAGCGCCGATGTACTCGGAAAGAGCACCGTAGATATCTACTTCACAGGATACCGGGATGCCACGGCTTGCAAGACGGCTGTTTACATAGCAAGGCTCGAAACCGAAGGTCTCGGGGAATGCAGGCCAGCACTTGTCGGCAAATGCAACATACTTGCGAGCGCCCTTGTGCTGCTCAGCCCAGTCAAGAAGCGTAAGCTCGAACTGTGCCATGCGTGCGCTCATCTCCGGATAATACTTGCCTTCGCCCATCTCCTTAGCCATGTCTTCGCATACAGCCGGGATACGGGGATCGTTTGCATGTGCCTTGTAAGCTACAAACAGGTCAAGTTCGGAGTTCTCTTCAATTTCAACGCCGAGCTCATACAGTCCCTTGATGGGAGCGTTGCAGGCGAAGAAGTCCTGCGGACGAGGTCCGAAGGTAATAATCTTAAGGTTCTTAACACCGATGATGGCGCGAGCGATCGGAACGAAATCACAGATCATCTTCGCGATGTCATCAGCGGTACCTACCGGGTATTCCGGAATATAGCCCTTGAGGTGGCGCATTCCGAGGTTATAAGAGCAGTTCAGCATGCCGCAGTAAGCATCGCCGCGGCCGTTGATCATATCGCCGTCACCCTCGGCAGCTGCTACGAACATAACAGGGCCGTCAAAGTTCTTCGCGATCAGGGTCTCGGGAGTCTCGGGACCGAAGTTTCCGAGGAATACTACGAGTGCGTTGCACTCTGCCTTGTTAACATCATCTACGGCCTTGAGCATATCAAGCTCATTCTCAACCGTTACGGGACACTCATAGAGGTCACCCTTGTAAGCAGCCTTGATAGCAGCGCGACGCTTCTCGGAAAGAACGATCGGGAAACAGTCACGGCTTACGGCAATAATACCGAGTTTTACAACAGGAATATTGCTTTTCGTCATTGTGTGTACCATACCTTTCACTATAGTTTTTGGGCTTCACCCATGCAAATTTCATTATACCTATTTCGGGCTTATATGTCAACGAGGGGAGTCTAAAAAAACTCCCCTCGCCAATGAAAAATGTGTGTCTTTCTTATGCTTTACCGAAGCTCATACTTCGTTACGTTCTCAAGCGCCGCAATCGCATCGGCCTGGCTCAGTGCCTTATCCTTTTCGGTTGCATAGTAATTGATTGTGAACTGACCGTTCGAGTTTGCAATGTTTCCGCTGTCATCAAGGAAAATGCCATCAAACTGACAGGTGAAGTAAACGGTCTGAACCTGCTCCGTGCCGCCGATATTGAACTTGAATTCGGCTTCCGCAAGCTGCCAAAGTTCGTTGTTAATTACGTTATCCTTAGGCTGTACGAAGAAATATGCCTTGTCGTATTTGACAGAGACAAATTCCACGATGGTTCCGGGAGCCTGAAGGCCGGGGATGAACTGTGTTCCGCCGACAGCTGCCTTAAACTTCTCCTCAAGCAGGAAAAGCTTCTCGGGATCGGTCGTCTTCAGGACTTCGTCATCCTTCTCGAAGACATGCGGCGCGTTTTCCGGAATCTTAAACTCGTACGTCATCTTCTCCTTGTCGTACGTATAACCGGCCTCGTTGAGTCTTCTGTCCGAATAAATCGTTGCCGTTACGGTGATTGTGTCGCCGATTGCGAGACCGCTGGTCTTGTCAAGACGATAGGTAACATTATTCTGAAGAAGCTCGTCCATGCCGGACTTGTCAATCATTACGGAAAGCTTCGGCGCGCGTCCGGTATACTTGAAGGCAATTCCCTCAAAGAGATCAATCTCCTTAAGTTCCTCAAGACCGCTGACTTCGAATACCTTCGTCAAATCGCTTTCTTTAACGGAATAGTATTTGCCGTCGCGCTTCAGATAACCTTTGGAAAGATCACCCCAGGTCGAAGCGGTAATGGTAACCTTGTCGCCGTTGCTCTTAGCTGCATAAAGCTCGTCGTAGTTCGGAGAATACATGAACAGGTCCTTTGCAACCGGGTCAACGTTATCGTAAGAGTACGTAATCTGTCCGCTTCCGTTATAGCCTTCGCACGTGAATTCAAAGCCCTTAAACGGGTCAACCGGCGTGCATTCCGCGAAATCGTTTTCGGTAAAGGTGTACTCGAACGTCGCATTTTTCAGTACGACATGATGCTTCTTAAGAGTATCCTCGTCACCCTTAACCTTAATCGTGATGGTGTCGCCTACGCTGTAGTTTCCGTCTCCTTTTCCTTCGTCTTCGATGCTGATCTTCAGCTTCTTCAAAGCGCTCTTGGCATCGCTGATCTGATCGTCGCTCAGGTTCTTATAGGCTTTGCTTCCCTGAAAATAAGGACTAACCTGCTCCTCAACCCAGCTTGTCACGCCGGCGGGATAATTCTCATCGTCGTCCTCAATCTGCTCGTAAAGATAGAGCCACAGACCCGGATAAGGATTCTCGTCATCGTCATATTCCATCAATTCCATCATGTCGCTCTTATTGGCAAGAACAACGGCAATGCTGCCGTGGCCGTTCGGGCCGTAGCCGATGACCTTTACAAGCTGTGACGCCTCGATCGTTTCCTTCTTCGAGTTTTTGTAAATCAGGAAACCTGCAATTGCGCCGCCTGCCAAAACAAGAACGGCGGCGATGATGCCGATGATCAGTCCGAGTTTGGACTTCTTCTTCGGAGCCTCGGGCTGTGCCGGTCCGGCTGCGGGAGCAACCTCGGGCGTGTAAGCAGGCGTTGCCTGATAGAGAACTCCGGATGCCGGCTCAATGGCCGGTATTGCCTCCGGAGCAACCGGCTCGGGAGCGGGAGCAACCGGCTCGGGAGCGGGAACAACCGGCTCGGGAGCGGGAGCTGCTTCAGGCGCGGCAGGTGCTGCTTCCTGCTTTGCGCCGCACATATTGCAAAACAGCATGTCGTCTTCAAGCTGTGCTCCGCATTGATTACAGAATTTCATATGCTTCCTCCGTTTCTGCATCCCCGGGATGCATTCATGCCGCACATTTCTGCGGCTCTTAAGATGCTTGTATCACCATTTTACCATTCTTTCCAACGAAAGCAACCGAAAAATATGAAAAACCGCTCCTTCGCCCCCGTTTTCCGAGAAAAAAGCCCCCTTCCGGGCGCCGAATCCTTGTTTCCGAGCCCGAAAAGGAGTATGATTGAGCCATGAAAGGGGGCGATACCGTGAAAACCGATTACCAGAGCCTGAGTCCCGAACTGACGGAAAGAATTCTTTCCGACCGTGAAAAAGGGTACAAAAACCCTTACGCCGCAGGGGATGACGACTGCGTGCGCCGCGACATGGAACACGACAGAAGCAACCTCTGGCGCCCTTCGTATGTCCGCGACATCGAGAAGATTCTGCATCTTCCTTACTACAACCGCTACGCCGACAAGACGCAGGTGTTCTCATTTTACATGAACGACGACATCACAAGACGGGCACTCCACGTTCAGCTGGTATCCCGCATTGCGCGAAACATCGGCTCGCTCCTCGGCCTCAACCTCGACCTGATTGAGGCTATCTCCCTCGGGCACGACATCGGCCACACGCCGTTCGGCCATGCCGGGGAGCAATACCTGAGCGACCTGCTGCACCGCCACACGGGCGCCTACTTTAACCATAACGTGCAGAGCGTGCGCGTGCTCGACGATGTGTTCCTCCGTAATGTGAGCCTGCAGACGCTGGACGGCTTTTTAAGCCACAACGGTGAGTTTGAGAAGCAGTGCTACAAGCCGACCGGCAACCGGGATTTTTCCGTATTTGACGCCTCGATGAAGCGCTGCTATGCCGAAAAGGACGGTGGCAAATTCCTGACCCCCGCCACAATGGAAGGCTGTGTCATGCGCATCAGCGACATCATTGCCTACCTCGGCAAGGACCGCCAGGATGCCGTCATTGCGGGCATCGTTCCGCCGGATTATCAGTTCCGCTCGGAATTCATCGGAAGCCATAACGCTACCATCATCAACAACCTGACCGTCGACATTGTGACGAACAGCTACGGGAAGGACTGCATTGAGATGAGCGAGGAGGCGTTCTCCGATCTGAAGACCGCCAAGGAAGAGAATTACCGTGTCATTTATCACAACGAAAAGATTAAGAAGACCTACGACGAGAAGATTCAGCCGATGTTTGAAGAACTTTACGAAAAGCTTCGGGCGGACCTGCTTGCGGGCGACGAGTCCTCGCCGGTCTTCACGCATCATATCGCTTATGTAAACAAAAACCGGGCGCACTACCGTGCACCCGGAGATTATGCTTTAGAACAACCGGATTTCATCGTCAGCGACTATATCGCAAGTATGACCGATGATTATTTTCTGGAGCTGTATCGGCATCTGTTCCCGAACAGCAGCCGCGAGATCCGGTTCCGTTCCTATTTTGACTGATTACAGCATGTGGGCTCTGATTTCCTCACCGGAAAGCGGGCTCAGGTACGCCGGCGCAATGTCGAATACGGTCTTGCAGCCCGTTACGCCCTCTGCCTTCAGTCTCGCAATGGCTCTGGCAAATGCCAAAAGAACCGACGCAGTGAACTCCGGATTGGAGTCCAGCTGAATCTTATACTCAATCACGTGGCGATGCTCGCCGTTTGCTCCGGTTGAACCGATGCGGAATACAGAACCGCCGTGCGGCAGGCCGCTGTGATCTCTGAAAAACTCTTCTTCCGAAATGAAATTCACGGTCGTATCGTAGTCCGCGAAGTAGTTCGGCATTGTCTTGATCTCATTCTCGATTCGGGAAAGATCCGCGCCCTCCTCGGGAACCACATAGCATACGCGGGTATGCTTCTGTCTTGTAGTCAGTTCAGGCGTTTCTCCGTTTCTTACAGCCTCTAGCGCAGCAGGCACCGGAACCGTGTACTGCTTGCCGTTCTTCACGCCTTTGATTCTTCTGATGGCGTCGGAATGGCCCTGGCTCACGCCCTTGCCCCAGAACGTGTAGTCCACGCCGGCAGGCAGGATGCAGTTGCCGTACAGACGAAGCAGTGAGAACATGCCGGGATCCCAGCCGCAGGAAATCAAAGCGACATTGCCACCTTCCTTCGCTGCCTGATCAACCGCCGCATAGTGCTCCGGAATTCTTGCGTGCGTATCGAAGCTGTCGATGACGCAAAAGTCCTTTGCATATTTCTTCGTCATCTCCGGAAGGTCCGTGGCGCTTCCGCCGCAGATGACCAGCACGTCGATGTCACCCTTATGGGCGTCCATATCCGCTACATTGTAAACCGGAACACCTTCCGTCATAAGGGTCAGGCTTTCCGGGTTTCTTCTTGTGAAAACAGCCTTCAGCTCGATGTCGGGATTCTGACGGACCGCGAGTTCAACGCCGCGTCCGAGGTTACCGTAGCCGAGAATGCCGATTCTGATGCTCATATATGTACCTCCGTTTTCGAATGCTTAGAAAAATTACAGCGTTATTTTATTCCCGCGTGCGAACCGTGTCAAGAAAAAATCAATCCGCCTTTTCTTCTGCTTCCTTTGCGCCCCTTGTTGCCACGCGGACGATGCTGACAACAAGAAAAACGTAAGGTGTCAGAATCAGTGCGCACGGAATCAGGCACAGAAACGGAAACGGCAGCCAGGAATAAAACAACTCGAGAATCGGGTTTCCCTCCGGCTCATGCGTAAAGAAATAATTCGCATAGAGATTCAGCTTCGTTACCCGAAGCAGCGAGTTCACAAGGAAGATCAGGAACGAAATCCCGAAAGCCGACGCAAGCGTCAGCAGATAATCCTTATATTTCGGCTTATAAAGCCCGAGCGCGCCGAGCGCAAGGCTTCCGAACACAACCATCCAGTGCGTCCCGTAATAGCCGATCATTCTCGGAAGAAGGATGCTGTAATGCTCAAAACCGATTCCCGGAAGCGCAAGCGCAAGTCCCGCGCCGAGCGGTCCCATGAAGAAGCAGAAGCACTGCAGAATCCGCTTCCCCGAAAGCGCCGCAATCGGGATAAGAATCATATTGATGTTGCAAAGCTGAAGCGGCAGTTCGCCCCACCAGTTAAACTCACCGGTTCCGGCCTCCGCCGTAATTCTCGAGAAGTCGGCGTCCCTTGAAAGAAAGAGCTTATAAACGAAGAAGCCGACAAGCGTTATGAGCATCGCAACGGAAAGCACAACCGCGCGCGTTCTTTCGGGCTTCTTTCTAAGGACGAAAACACCGATCAGAAACAGCGCGAGAAACAGCGCAAACACGGCGAAATAGACGGCATTAAACGGGGCACAGATCAGTTTCTCGTACATCAGATACCTCCACGGAAGCTTTCATTCGGGCCGAGATAGGAGCGTTTCGGTTCTTCTCCCTCACGGAAGATCACGAGTCTTTCCAGAACAAAGTTCGGGGAAAGCGCAAATATGCTAACTGTATTCACGCCTGCCTTCAGATCAAGCGAAACCGTGACCTCACGGCTGTTACAAAGCACGCCCTGCGCCCAAAGATCGTTTCCGTCTCCGACGCGGAAGCCGTCCGGGATGGCATTTACCTTCTTCATGCGGCCGTCGTTCGCCGCAATGCCGAAGAACAGCTCGGGAATGCGGGTCGGCGGGTTGCCGGGGCTTGTCATGAGGCGGACGCAGTACCGTCCCTCTGCGGGAACCGTAAAGCGGTACGTAACGGAAGGCGCGTCCTTAGCGGAAAATGTGACATTCTGCGGGAACGCTTTCACGCCCGAAAGCGTGCGGCCGTAATCCGGAAGGATTTCAAACTTACCTGCCTTCGTATCCTGCTTCGCTGCAAAATGCTCCGCTTCGATGGCAATGTAGCGGTTCAGCATGGCGCCTTCGCCGAAGACAACCGAAAGGTTCGGCATCGTATGAATCTTCGCATTCATATCGATGCTGTTCTCCGCGCACCAGACAAATGTGTCGCTGTCAGCGGGCGCATTCGGAACGATTACGGGAACCCGCACGCGGACATTTCCGGCAGCGCCGTGAATCTTAATCTCAAATACCTCGCTCTCCTTAACCTTCGGGCGGTCAAGCGTGACCTTCAGGGAAAGGAGACTCTCGGGCTGAACCGTGCCCGAAGTCTTCGAAAGCGTGATTGCGGCACTGTTACATTCCGCCGTAAACTTAATCGGTCTTGCGGATGCAGTCGAAAGGTTGATGGCACCTGTCTTCACGCGCGGGTCAAGGAATGCACCGAGCGTCAGGATTCTCGCGGTCCAGGAGGTGCCTTCGGTATGCTGGTCAGTTCCCGGAACGGTCACGATCATGCGGTCCTTCGCCGCGGGTTTGAACGTGTGCGTAACCGGATAGCGGCACTCCTCCTCGCACCAGTACTGAAAACCGAGATGCTCCGACATGCCCATTCCGTACCATTTTCCGTTATGAACGGTATGAAGTTCTTCGGTCAGCGCCCGGTCTTTTTTGAAGCATTCGTCGATTTCCTTTGCAAGCTTTAACGCATAGGTGCTTCGGATATTTGCATAAGCATGGTTCAGTGTCGTCAGAAGCCACATCTTCTGCACATTAAGGTTCGCCGTAAGCGGCAGATAGATAAGCTCATAGTAGCCGAACTGCGCTTCCTCAGGAAGCTCCGCGCGAAGCGTCTCCGCCTCGTTCATCAGACGGTTGCATTCCGCAAGAAGCTTTTCGCATTCGCCGTAAGCGAACGGCGCATAGATTCCTTCGTTCATGGCCTCGGTGCGCCTTGCGGCATTGATTTTCGTGTAGCCGCGCAGCAGTTTCGACAGCTTCGCGCATTCCGAATCGTCCAGGATTCCCGCGAAATGCTTCTTCGGGAAAGCCTTCGTATACTTTTCGGCACTTCTTAAATCGTTCGTGCCGTAACGCTCGAAATCGTAGGCAAGGTCAAGGAAATACGCAAGCGGGAATTCGGTACTGAAGATGTCGCCGACATTGACAATCCAAAGCTCGCGGATGCCGTTGTCATAGGCGGTCGTCATCTGCTCCCAAACCTTCGGAAGGAAGGAAGTGTTGAACCACTCGTAGGAAACCGGATAGCCGTGATAATCGAAGTGGTAATACATGCCGTAGCCGCCCTTATGCGGAAGCATTTCCTTCGTCGGAAGCGTGCGGAGGTTGCCGTAATTGTCGTCGCAGAGCATCAGCGTCACGCCCTCGAGCTCGGGGTCGCCCATCAGTCCCGGGGTTGTCTCGTCGCCGTAGAAATAAGGCTCAACCTCTTTATAAAGCGCAAGCATTCTCGGAACTTTATCAAGGTCCTTGTTGACGTACTTTTTGATCAGTCCGTTCTGCGTCTTCAGAACTCTTCGAAGCAGGTCGATGTTATCCGCAAGCGTTGCCTCGCGGCCGAGAATCGCGGTATCGGCTTCGCCCCTCATGCCGACCGTGATCACATTTTCGAACTTTCCGCTTCTCTTAAGGCCGTCCTCCCAGAACCGGGTGATGCCCTTTTCGTTCGTATTGAAATTCCAGGCGTCGCCGTAAACGGAGCCCTTGCCGCGCACGTGGCTGTACTCTTCGCCCTGGCGGCAGCACGGCTCGTGATGTGAAGCACCCATAACGACACCGAGCTCGTCGGCAAGAATGGCATTTTCCAGACCCGGCCCGTCCTCCGGGAAGACAGCCGACCACATCGCGGGCCACAGATAGTTACCCTTTAAGCGGAGCAAAAGCTCAAACACATGCACATAAACCTTCGCGTTGAAGCCGCCGTAGTTCTTCGTGCAGAAGTTGCCGAAGGCCGGCCACTCGTCGTTGATGAAAAAGCCGCGGAAACGGACGGACGGTTCCTTCGAAACATACCGGAAACCCTCCGGAAGCGTGAATTCGCTGAGCCTGGCGGGTTTCATGTCAAGCCAGTCGATGAAAGGCGAAACGCCGAGCATCTCGGAAAGATGGAACAGTCCGTAAATCGTGCCGCGCTTCTCACTGCCCGCGATGATAACCGCAGTCTTAAAGCTTCCCTGCCCTTTGTTTACGGCCTTCTTCGGGACATCCTTCAAAACGGCAATCGTAAACACCTCGCGTCTGTCCTTAACCTCCGAAAGGTCAATCACGCCCGCTTTCGCGAGGCTGTCAATCAGCTTGCTCTTTCCGACGGTTCCGAACAGAATCGGCATCGTCACATTTTCCGAAAGCTCCGCGCTTTCAAGCACCTCCGGTCTGCTTCCGAACACTGCCTTCATATCATCGCTTACGCGCCCGGCAATCTTTTTGACGCCGCTCCATTCGTCCGCGCCACAGACAAATGCCACACTGCCCTTCTTTATTGTTCCTGCTGAAATCTTGAATTCCATGTTGTTTACTCCCTGTAAAGTATTATCATGCCCGCACGAAGCAATCGTAGCGGATGGCCTTGCCGCTTAAGCTGTAGTCAGGCTTTCGTCCGGCCAGATAGGGTCCCTTCAGCGGACGCTTAATCAGGATGCGCTTGGCTCCTGCCGTTACGGCAGCTTCCAATAACGCCTCCTCATCCCCGCATGGGCGCTCAAGCTGTTGCAGAAGTTGGAATTTCTTCTTAATCAGCGCGCTCTTTTGACGCTTCGGAAACATCGGATCGAGAAGAATCACGTCCGGCGCTTCGGAAAGCCCCTTCATGGCTTCGATGCTGTCGCCGTAAATCAGTTCCATCCGGGATACCGTTTCCGAAAGCTTCGGATCCGCCGCGGCACGGTACAGAGCATTGTCGAGAAGCGCTGCGATAACCGGGTCCTTCTCGTACAGACGGACAGTGAAACCTGCCGCTGCCAGAAGGACAGCATCCTCTCCGAGTCCTGCCGTCGCATCGATTGCCGTTGCAGAAGACCCGAAAGTCTTTCTCTTTGCCGCTTTCACAAGCAGTTCTCCGGAAAGTCTGCCCGGGTTCAGCCTGGAAAGCATGGTCGTAAGGTCTCCGCAAACCGACAGTTCTCCGTCCGTAAGCGAAAGCGTGTCCCCGTCAAGAAAGAGCCTTAGCCCGCCGGCTTCAGGCACCTCATGAGAAGACGTCAACCCGTAAGCTTCACAAAGCTTTTCGGCATGCCCGGAATTGCAGTCCGGTGAAAGAACAAGCTTCATATCATTTTCCAAAATAAATGCCTCCGTCCGAGGAAACAATCTGTTTTCGGACACAGTAATGCCTCTGCATGCATAGCAGAGGCACCTGAACTATCGAATGATGAAAAATGCCACAACACCGGCGATTCCCAGTACCAGCGACGCAACCGGAACCACAAGGGCGTTTCTCGTAACCGCCGCGATGTACTGCTTCGGGTTCTGCGGATTGTAATAGATGTCAATCTTGTTGCCGACTTTGAACTTCTTCCTGCGGCCGGAGCGGATATTCAACATATCCCGGATTTCCTCCGCATTGGCTTCAAAAGAAACAACCGGAACGTAATTCGTAACTTTCTTTCCGTTGTTCGTCATGTCGACATCCTCATGGATATCCACGATTTCGGCTTTCGCGAGCACCGCGAATTTACGCTTTCTGAAAAAGCTCAGAAGCATTCCGATCAGACCGAAGACAAGCAGTGCAATTCCGCCGTACAAGCATACATATTCCATAACAATACCCTCTCTTATCTTTTATTCGCCTTTCGCGATTTTATACAAAAGATCCACACAGCCTTCGACACCGAACGTCCCGCTGTTCAGTGTCATGTCGTAATTCTGGGCGCGGCCCCATTCGTAATCGGTATAATACTTATAATGATTGGCTCTCGCCTTGTCGCGTTTGCGAAGCGTCTTCTCGACATCGTCCTTCGCAAAACCGTATTCGGTAACGGCGCGTTCCGCCTTAAGCGCCATATCCGCATGGATGAACACATGAAGGGAATCCGGATAATCCTTCAGGATGAAATCCGCGCACCGTCCGACGATGACGCAGTTCTCCTTATCGGCAATATCCTTAATGATATCGGACTGCACAACGAAAAGCTGATCCTGCAGCGGAAGCATGTTGCCGCCGAATACCATTCCCGCATAAGTCATGTTGCTGGCGATATTGAACAAAAGACTTCCCGTGATGTGCTCTCCCTGCTCCTCAACGAATTCCTTCGCGAGGCCGCTTTCCTTGGCCACACGGTCAATCAACTCCTTATCGTAATAGGAGTATCCCAGTTTCTCCGCAAGGAGCTTGCCGATGCGTCTGCCTCCGCTTCCGCATTCCCGGCTGATGGTGATGATTTTCTTCATAGGACACCTCCCGTAAAGTATTATTACTCATTATACCACAGAAAAATACGATAAGGCAACAATTCCGAAAAGAATATTGTTGCCTTATCACAAAAAAGTCTTCCCCGGTAAAGGAAAAGAAGGTTGCCATTTTCCTTCGTGCGGTTTATACTGTAACCATTCCACGGAAAATGAGGACGCTATGATTTACAATAACATTTTGGAAGCCATGGGTCACACGCCCATGATTCGTTTGCAGCATATGACCGGCCCGGACAGTGCGGAAATTCTCGTGAAGTTCGAAGGTCTTAACGTCGGCGGCTCGATTAAAACAAGAACCGCTTACAATATGATTCTCGCCGCCGAGAAGGAGGGCCGGATTACAAAAGACACGATTATCGTGGAGCCCACCAGCGGAAACCAGGGCATCGGGCTGGCATTAGTCGGCGCGGTGCGCGGCTACAAGACCGTCATCATCATGCCGGATTCCGTCAGTGAGGAACGCCGTAAGCTTGTGCACCATTACGGCGCGGAAGTCATTCTGATTCACGACGCCGGCGACATCGGAGCCTGCATCGCGGAATGCCTGAATACGGCGCTTCGCATGGCTAAGGAAGACCCGAACGTCTTCGTTCCCGAACAGTTCAGCAATCCGAACAATCCGCTCGTGCACAAATACCATACCGGCGTGGAAATCCTCGAACAGGTTGCCGGTCCGATTGACGGTTTCTGCTCCGGCATCGGAACGGGCGGTACGATTTCCGGCATCGGCGAGGTTTTGAAAACGCAGAATCCCGATATCACGATTTGGGCTGTGGAGCCCGAAAACGCCGCCATCCTTTCGGGCGGTTCCATCGGAACCCACCTGCAGATGGGCATCGGAGACGGTCTGATTCCCGTGAATCTCAATCAAAACATCTATTCCGATATTTATATCGTAACCGATGAGGTCGCTCTTCAGACCTCAAGAGATCTTGCGAGCAAAGAAGGCATCCTGTGCGGCATCTCCAGCGGAACCAATGTGGCCGCTGCCATCGCACTTGCCAAAAAGCTCGGCCCCGGAAAGACGGTGGTAACCGTGCTTCCCGACACGGCAGAACGCTACTTCTCCACACCGCTGTTCGAAGGCGAATGAAAAAAGCACGTCGCTCCTTTTGGGAGCGACGTTTTTTTATTGCAGTGTCAGATTTTTCAAAAGGTTCTCCAGGACTTCGCGATGCGCTTCATCCGTGCACAGGGTAATCATGAGCCGGTTGCCCGTGTCATAATAGTATTCCACCTTTACGGGCGGCGTGCAACCAAGGTCCTCATAGGAAATCTTCCTGGCCTCATAATTTCCGGCGCCGTATGTCGCGCTGTCCTCTCTGGTAAATGTGTAGCTTCCGTCGCTTTCAAAGGCCGCAAGCGCCTCGTCCAGATCGGTTTCGGCATCGATTCCCGAAACGGAGAGATAGAATTTTTCTTCCTGACCCTTTATGCCGAAGCGGTCCATCGTAAGTCTGTTCGTGCCGTCCAAGAGAATGTTCTGATAGGCGATGACATCCTCATTGTATTTCAGGGAATAACGGAACTCGTTTGAGAAGAAATTCCGGTTCGGATTAAGATAATGAATCGCGAGAATCACAATGATCATGATCAGAACGGCGACACCCGTGCAGATCATCGCAAGTGTGGTTTTCGACATCTTGTTTTCACTGTTTTTAGCCATTGCAATCTTCTTTCAAACGTGATATAACATCATTCTATACGAAAAACCCGCGGAAAGCAACGATTGTTTTCCGCCTGAAAAGGCAAGAAAGATGAAAGACAGTTCCTACACAATCGATATGTGCACCGGCTCTCTTCCGAAGAAGATGCTTCGGTTTGCCGTTCCGCTCATCCTCTCCAGCCTTCTGCAGCTTCTGTTCAACGCCGTCGATCTGATGGTGGTCGGACAGTTTGTGGACGACTCTGCCGTAGGGGCAGTGGGCTCAACCGGTGCGCTGATCAATCTCGTGACCAATCTTTTTATCGGTCTGTCCGTGGGAACCAATGTGCTTGTCGCCCGCTATGTCGGCTCCGGCCGGGATAAGGATGCCTCCGAGACGGTTCATACATCGATTCTTCTGAGCGTCCTTTCGGGCATCCTGTTATGCGTCATCGGCATCCTCTTTGCCCGCCCGATGCTTGTGCTTATGGGCTCGCCTGCCGATGTTTTGGAGCAGGCAACGTTATATCTTCGGATTTACTTTTTCGGCATGCCGATCATGATGCTTTATAATTTCGGAAGCGCGATCCTCCGGGCCATCGGCGATACGAGAAGGCCTCTTTACTACCTGACCGTAGCGGGCATTCTCAACGTTTTGCTGAACCTGTTCTTCGTGCTTGTCCTGCACCGCGGTGTGGACGGCGTCGCCTGGGGAACGGTTCTGTCGCAGCTTGTTGCCGCCGCCCTGATTATCCGAAACCTCATCCTCGCAAATCACAGCTGCCGCCTGATTCCGTCTTCGCTTAAGATCTCCGGCGACAAGCTCGCTTCGATAGCGCGCATCGGCATCCCGGCAGGACTGCAGGGCTGCATCTTCTCTGCTTCCAATGTTTTGATTCAGTCTTCCGTCAACTCCTTCGGAAGCGAGGCAATCTCCGGAAGCGCGGCTGCCGCCAATCTCGAGGGCTTCGTCTACGTTTCGATGAACGCTTTCCACCATACGGTCCTGAGCTTTTCCGGCCAGAATTACGGCGCGGGAAAATACGACCGCGTCCGCAAGTCCCTCCTCTGGGGTCTCTTTTACGTGACGCTCGCCGGCGGAATCCTCGGAAACCTCGTCGTGCTCTTCCGCCGTCCGCTTCTCGGCCTTTACATCAAGGGTTCGGAAGCCATTGCCTTCGGATTTCAGCGAATCTGGATGATCAACACCCTGTATTTTCTGTGCGGCACCATGGACGTTGTGGTCGGTGCCCTGCGTGGAATCGGGTACTCCCTTATCCCGATGTTTGTGTCGCTTGCCGGTGTCTGCGGTTTCCGCGTCATCTGGATTTTTACGTATTTCCGTGCGCACCGCAGCCTGCCGGTTTTGTTCGCGTCCTACCCGATCAGCTGGACCGCGACGTTTCTGATCCAGCTGAGTGTGTTCGTGTACTGGTCTTACAAAAAGAAGCGAGCCGGGGCGCTTCGTTGATTTTTCCTTAAAAATATGATATGATTATTGGTACCGTTTTATTTTTCTTTCGGAGTGTGGGATATGAGCGAGCGGGAAAATACTAAGCAAAACCGAGTTTCTTCTGTTTTTGGCGCCTGTAAAAAAGGCGTTCTCAGTGTGTCTTCATTTTTCAAAAAACCGTTTTTTAAGGTAAGGATTGTGCAGGTGTATCTGCTGTCCTTTGTCACGACCTATGTGGTGGAAATGCTGTCGCATTACCGTTCTCTGCCGCAGCTGTTTCATGTGTTTCAGCACCCCCTGATCTTCCTGACGAATATGCTGATTGTGTCGCTTCTGTTTGCGCCGGCGCTTCTGTTCCGCAAGCGGTATTTCGTCTATTTCATCGCCGTCATCATATGGCTGACGGTCGGTGTGGTCGACTTCATCGTGCTCCACAACCGCGTAACGCCTTTTAATGCAAACGATTTCAAGATGCTCGACGACGCCCTCGACGTTGTTGTGCACTACTTCAAGTTCTATCAGGTCGTTCTCGTCATCGTGCTGATTGTGCTCGGCGTTGCAGGCATCGTTTTCGCGGCGATCAAGTTCCCGAAGACGAAGGACCCGGTACCCTTCAAGTCCGCGATTCCGCTTTCCGTCGGACTGTTTGTGCTGAATCTGATGCTTGTTTTCGGAAGCATCCATATCGGCGTGATGAAGCGGACATTCCCGAACCTCGCGAATGCTTACCAGGAATACGGCCTTCCGTACTGTTTTTCCTGCAGCATTGTCGACAAGGGCATTAAGAAGCCGTCCGGCTATTCAAGAAGCGGCGTGCAGACCGTAATCGATTCGCTGCCGAGCCCGACACCGTCCGAGACTGTCAGTAAGGACGATCGTCCGAACATCATTTTCATTCAGCTCGAATCCTTCTTTGATCCGAAGCGGATTGCCGGCATTCGGTTTGACACCGACCCGATTCCGAATTTCACGCACCTTTACAAGAATTACAGTTCCGGTCTGCTGACCGTCCCGAGCATAAGCGCGGGCACGGCCAATACCGAATTTGAGATCCTGACCGGCATGAACATGGCGGATTTCGGCTCCGGCGAGTATCCGTACCGTACCATTCTGCAGTCGAGCACATGCGAAAGCATGGCATACAATCTGAAGCAGCTCGGCTACAGCTGCCATGCCATCCACAACAATACCGCTTCCTTCTACGGGCGCGACGTCGTATTTTCCAATCTCGGATTCGATGATTACGATACGATTGAGACGATGCCGTCTGTTGAGAAGAACGCTCTCGGGTGGGCGAAGGACAAGGTTTTGTACCGCGAAATCATTTCGGCGCTCAACTCGACGCCGGGACGCGATTATATCTTCGCCGTTTCCGTGCAGGGACACGGCAAATACCCCGACGAGGAGATTCTGGAAGACTCCATCGATCTTACCCCGGTTGACGATGCGTATGATGACTCCACCATTTACGGCCTGAAGTATTATACCTCGCAGCTGAATGAGATGGACGCCTTCATCGGAAGCCTTGTCAGCTACCTGTCCGAGCGACATGAGAAGACGATTCTGGTGCTGTACGGGGACCATCTTCCGGGCTTTGATTTTGAGGACGCAAGCCTGACGGAAGGTTCGCTTTTGCAGACGGAGTACATCATGTGGTCGAATTATCCGATGCGTACCTTCCACCGCGACCTTTACGCTTTCCAGCTGAGTGCCTATGTGCAGTGGCGCCTTGATTTCCAGGAGGGTCTTCTGACCAGACTGCACATAAAGCTTCTGAAGGATCCCAATCCCTATCTCGAACAGTATCTCGAGAAGCTGCAGGTGCTCTCCTACGATATGCTTTACGGCGAGAAGTTCTGCTGGGACGGTAAGAATCCTTATGAGCCGACCGAGCTGACCTTCGGTTATTACGACGTTTCGATTTCGTCGATTCATGCGATTCGCGACCCCGGAACGAATGTGTTCTATTTGTCTGTCTACGGGGAAAATCTGACGCCGTACTGCAGCATTTACGTCAACGGAACGCGGCAAAGTGAGACGATTTATGTCTCGGAGAATGAGCTCTTCCTGCCGCGCATAACGCTTGCCGAGGGGGATACCCTGTCAATCGGCATATACAACGACGGCCGGCTTTTGCGCCAGTCCGCTGCCTATACCTTCCATGCGGAGGACACGTATTGATTCTTCCCATGAGATTATGAAGCGAGGTTTTTCATGAGCAAAAAGACTTTATCGATTGTATTCTGCGCCGTGTTTGCGGCATTCGGTGTGCTTCTTCTGGTTCTCGGTTTTAAAGAGGCGGCCGTTGCAGAGGGAGACGACGTTTCCTTCACGCACATGATTCTGACGATTCCCGGGATAGCTTCCGTCTGTGCCGGCTTTGGATGCTGTCTTCGAAAGAAATCCCGTTCCGCCGTTCGGTTCTGCTTCAGTGCATTCTTCTTTTTGTTCTTCGGAACCTTCCTCGCAGAGTGCTTTTATTTTCAATTCATCCATTTCGGGACCAACCGCCCTCAGCCCCGGCTTACGATTCCGGCTGCCGGCACCTCGCTCGCATATGCTCTGTTGTTCCTGATTATTTACACGGTCTTCTGTCTGATCTACAAAAAGCGGAAGGCGTGACCGACCCTCAGAAAAATGTGACCCCGGACGTCAGTGTCCGGGGTCTTCTTGATTCTCTGTGGCATTTTCCTTTACATCGCATCCCAAAGCGCTTCATTGATTTCAATTTTGGCATCCTTCCGCCAGCCCTCATAAAGCTCTTCGAATTTCTCCTTGCAGATCTTGGAGTAGGCTTCCTCTTCCGCACGCTGCGTTTCTGCTTCGTTAACGGTCTTCGCGCGGTAGAAAATGTACAGTCCGTCCGAGGTCTCCACGATATTGCTGATGGACTTTTCCGGAAGCGCAAACAGCATGTCGGTGATCTCCTCGTCGAAGGAATCGCGGCCGATCGTCAGTTCCACGTTCGGCGCATCGGTCTGTTCCTTTGCGTAAGCGTAGAAATCCTTTGCGGCAATGGCATTTCCCAGAATGATCTTCATGTCTTCGCGAAGCTCTCTGAGCGCTTCACCGCTGACACGTATGGAATTGCCTTCGTTGTCCGTGTATACCTTGGTCTTGAAAAGATAGATAAAATCGCTCCGCTGGGTCTCTCTCGGGTCCGGCTTCGCGTCTACGTTAAGCGTGACGGCCTCGTAAACCTTCTTCGCAAGCACGTTGTCCGTATAGATGGTGCGCACCAGTTCCTCGGTGATTCCGTAACGCTTCGCGGTTTCCTCGGTGATGCCGTTTAAAAAGCTCTGCGTATAATCGTTTATGTTGAGTACGTCGTCGGCGCCGAGCGTAACCTCGCCTTTGTTGATGCCGACAAGCTTGATGTAGATGATTCTCTCGAGAAGCTCGTCCTTCATGAGTTCGGCATAGGTTCTGCCGTCTCTTGTGAAGCGGAAATCCCAAATGCCGTCGCCGTAAAGCGTCTGGACCTCCTCACGCATGCTCAGAAGGTAAATGTTGGCTTCCGCATAGCTGACATCCTGGCCGTTGATTCGCATCACGACGTCTTTGGTGAAGCCTTCGCTCGAAGGGAGGTCACCTTTTCCTTTGTCTCCCTTCTTACACCCTGCTGCCGAAAACACGAATATAAGGCACAGCAAGACTGCCATTGATTTTTTAAGTGTTTTCATAGTTTCCTCCGTCCGTCAAAATACGCTTCATGGTCTTAAGCACCGAAATGCATTCCTTCACTGTCTTCAGGGCATCGCCCGTCTCCGCAATCATATAGGAAAATGTGGGGCATTTGCCGGGCTGCATCGAAATCTTTCTTCCGTACGCCTGCAGAAACTCCGGGATCCTCCCGACATCGAGTCTCGCTTTCGGGTACATCGAAAGGACGAGGAATCCCTTGCGGATCGTAGCCTTTTCCACATAGCAGGCATGCGCGCAGGACTTGAGAAGCGCCACGTGCAGCAGCAGATTGACGCAGGCCGGCATGTCGCCGAACCGGTCGCAAAGCTCTTCGGCCATATCCGACAGCTCGTCCTCGCTCTCAATCGCCGCGATGCGCTTATACATGTCAAGCTTCTGCATCTCGTTGCGGATGTAATTCGAGGGGATGTAGGCATCCAGATCCGCATCGACAAAGGTCTCGAAGGATTCTTCCTCCGGTTCCTCTCCCTTCATAGAGCGTACCGCTTCCTGCAGCATTTTGCAATACAAATCATATCCTACCGCTTCCATGTGTCCGCTTTGTGAAGCCCCGAGCAGTGTGCCGGCGCCGCGGATTTCCAGGTCGCGCATCGAGATTTTGATGCCGGAGCCGAGGTCGGAATACTCACGGATTGCCGCAAGCCTCTTCTCCGCAACTTCCGAAAGGATCTTGTCCTTCCGGTACAGAATGAAGGCATACGCCGTCCGGTTCGAACGTCCGACGCGGCCTCTCAACTGATAAAGCTGCGACAGCCCGAACCGCTCCGCCTCATCAATGATGATCGTATTGACGTTGCTGATATCCATGCCGGTCTCGATGATGGTTGTCGAGACAAGCACGTCGATATCGCCGTTGACGAAATCAAACATGACATCCTCGAGCGTCCGCTCGCTCATCTGTCCGTGGGCAAATGACACGTTGGCCTCCGGGCAAAGCTCGGAAAGTTTCGCGACCACATCCTCGATTCCCGCTACCCGCGGAACGACATAATATACCTGCCCGCCGCGGTTTAACTCGCGGTTGATTGCCTCGCGGATCATCTCCTCATTCTTCTCGAGGACAAAGGTCTGAATCGGCACGCGGTCGCTCGGTGCTTCCTCAAGGATGCTCATGTCCCGGATTCCGATGAGGCTCATATGAAGCGTGCGCGGAATCGGCGTCGCCGTTAACGTCAGCGCGTCGATATCCTTTCGCATCTGCTTAATCTTTTCTTTATGCGTAACGCCGAAGCGCTGTTCCTCGTCCACAATCAGAAGGCCGAGATTCTTAAAAGAAACGTCCTTGCTGAGAATCCGGTGCGTCCCGATTAAGATGTCCACAAGCCCTTTCTTCACGCGCTCAAGCGTCTTCTTCTGCTCGGAAGGTGAGCGGAAACGGCTCAGCATGTCGATGGAAAAGGGGAAGTTTCTCAGTCGGTTCGTGAACGTATTGAAGTGCTGCTGCGCAAGGATTGTCGTCGGAACCAGGACTGCCACCTGCTTTCCGTCGGACACTGCCTTAAACGCCGCGCGAAGCGCAATTTCGGTCTTTCCGAAGCCGACATCGCCGCAGATCAGACGGTCCATGATCTTCGTGCTTTCCATGTCGCGCTTGGTTTCCTCGATGGCGCGAAGCTGGTCATCCGTCTCCTCGTAAGGGAACAGCTCCTCGAATTCCTTCTGCCAGACCGTATCCTTGCTGTAGGCAAAACCGGGCTGCTCCTGTCTTGCCGCATACAGCCGGATCAGCTCCTGCGCGATATCCTTTACGGCCTTATAAACGCGCGTCTTGGTCGTCTTCCATTCCGCGCCGTTCAGTTTATTCAGTTTCGGCTTTCTATCTGCGTCCGAATCGGCATACTTCTGGATGACATCAAGCCCGGTCGCCGGAACATAAAGGATTCCGCCGTCCCCGTATTCAAGCTTGATATAATCCTTCACGACGCGGTTCGTCGTAATCTGCTCAATTCCGCGGTATACGGCAATTCCGTGATTCTCGTGCACCACGTAATCCCCGGCGGAAAGCTCGTTAAGCGCATTGATCTTCGCGCCGGAATACGGGCTTTTTTTATGCTTTTTCTTCGTTCTTCCGAAGATGTCGCTCTCATCGATCACGACCCAGTGAAGGTCCGGATACTCATAGCCCTGATGGAGGTTTCCGTACACGACCATGATCTCCCTCGGCGCAACAACCCGGTCCTCGTCCTCCGAGAAGAAGGCCGGCAGGTCATTGTCGCGAAGGTTCTCCGCAAGCCTTGCGGCTCTTGTATGGCTTCCGCAGACCAAAAGAATGCGATAGCCATTCTTACGGTAGTTGGTCAGGTCATGCACCAGCGTCTCGAAATGCTGGTTATACGAAGCAACCGGCCGCACCGCCACAGAGAAATGCTCCTTCGGATTCCACTCCGAGGAAAGTCCCGCAAGCGTCGTCAAAAGCACGGTCCTCCGGCTCGCAAACTCTGCAATGATCTTCCGGAAATCGAGAATCGCCTCGGTCTGCCCGGACAGGATGTAGCCTTTTTCAAGCCTTCCGGTCATGCTCTCCGCAAACTCCGTTTCGGTCGCCTCCGCGCTTGCCGTGATTCTTGTCGGCTCATCCATGACGAACAGGCTCTGCTCCTTTGGAAAATACGACAGAAAACTCACGGTTTCCTTCCGGAAATACGTGATATAAGAATCCAGGTTCGCCGCATTCTTAAGGTAAGTCAGGTTATCCCTTAATTCTTCAACGGAATGCCGGACTCTTGCGGCCTCTTCCGTTTTGAAGGCGTTGATGTATTTCTTCTCGGTGGCGTCAGCTTCCTTTTGCAGACGGCGAAGTCCTTCCGCCGTCTCCTCTTCGGACAGAAGCAATTCCATCGCCGGATACACAGTCAGCGAATCGGCCGTTTCAATCGAGCGCTGGCTGCTGATGTCGAAGCTTCTTACGGAATCGATTTCATCGCCCCAGTATTCGATGCGGTAAGGCGTCTCTTCCGTTAACGGAAACACGTCGAGAATGCCGCCGCGAACGGCAAATTCGCCCGGATTCTCTACCTGCGCCTGCTTCTGATAGCCGAGCGTGACAAGCTTCTGTGTTAATTCCTCCATCGGAACCGGCTCATCCATACTGATGCTGACGGCCTGTTTTTTGATCTCCTCTATGGGCATCAGGCGGTCCGTAAGCGCCTGCACGCTCGTCACGACCGTACACGGCTCCGCCTCCGCGAGATGCCGGATGACTCTCATCCGTTCCTTTACGATGGCGTTTCCGTGGACATCCGCGCTGTAAAAGATGACATCTTTCGCGGGGTAAAGGTACACATTTTTCTCGTATAAGCTCAGGTCCTCCGCCATCTCCTTCGCGCGCAGCTCGCTCGCAGTCACGATAAGACGGAACGGATATTCCTGCGCAAGTGCGCTGACAAAGTGACTTTTTTGCACAGAAGTACACCCCGATACCTGTACCGGGGCTTTTTTCGTCTTCAGATAATCCCGCGCCGCGAGAAATTCGCGGTCCTCAAGAAGCGGGTCCAAAAAAGTCTTTCTCATGATTCTCCGTTCAATTAAACCGGTTCATCGCCGCCTCTGCGCCTTCGGTCAGATAAAGCGGAACCTCCTCCGTAACCTTCTTAAACGCTTCCCGAATCAAAGGCTCTTCCTCCTTCGGGAAACGCGCCAGCACATGGTCCGCCAAATCCCAGCCGAAAGGCTTCTCCCCGACGCCGATCCGAAGGCGGGGGAACACGCTCGTTCCGAGATTCGCGATAATGCTCTTTAATCCGTTATGCCCGCCGGCGCTTCCCTTTACACGGAGCCTTAACTTGCCGGGCTCGAGGGAGATATCATCACACAGAACAAGAATCTGCTCCGGCGGAACCTTATAAAAGTCCGCATAAGCGCGGACACACTCGCCGCTTAAATTCATAAAGGTCTGCGGCTGCACGAGGATGACTCTCTGCCCCGCAATGATGCCGCGCCCCGACAGCCCTTTAAGCATCGTGTCGGAAAGTTTGATCCCGAACGCATCGGCAAGAGCCGTGACCGCGTCAAAGCCGACATTGTGGCGGGTTCCCGCATACTTTCGCCCGGGGTTCCCGAGTCCGAAAATGATATACACTTTTCCGTTCTCTCCTTCCCACAATGCAGTTTTTCTCCGGTTTCTGCGGAATAAACACATGCTGCATCATCCTTTCTTAGCAGTGGAATACCTCTTTCGCGATATCCACGGTCGCTTTCGCGTCCCTGCCGTAATAATCCGCGCCGATACGGGCAGCGTACTCAGGCGTAAGCACCGCGCCGCCGACAACGGTTTTACAGGGAAGCCCGGCCTCTTTTAAGGCACGAATGGTTTCCTCCATGCTGCCGAGCGTCGTTGTCATCAATGCGCTCAGTCCGACCAGAGGCGCACCGCTTTCCCGTGCGGCCTTCACAACCGCTTCGACCGGCACGTCCTTGCCGAGATCGATTACGGTAAAGCCGTAATTCTCAAGAAGCACCTTAACGATGTTCTTGCCGATGTCATGGATATCACCCTTCACGGTGGCAAGCACGATGGTTCCCTTCGAAACCTTCGCCGCGCCGTCTTTATTGAGTCTTTCCTTAATGCGGGCAAATGCGCCCTGAACAACCGAAGCCGAAAGAATCAGCTGCGGAAGAAAGATCCTTCCCTTCTCATAGCCCGCTCCGACCGTGTCAAGCGCCGGAATCAGCACGCCGTTGACAATCTGCATCGGGTCTTTCTCGGCAATCAGCTCCTCGGTAAGGCTTGCGCCGCGCTCACTAAGTCCGCTTACGACGGCAGCATACAGCTCCGCTGCCTTGTCGCCGAGTTCCTCGCGAATCTTTCCTTCCGATTCGTCCTTAACCGGCGCCGCAACCGTTTCCGCACCGGGCTTTTTCGCCGCAGCAGCCGGAACAAAGTCGCGGTAGGCTTCGGAAAATGCCATGGCATGCTGATCCAGATTCGCCAAAAGGCGGTACGCCCGAATCGTTCCCATCATCGCTTCGGAATTCGGGTTCATGATCGGAAGCGTCAGGCCGCTTTGGAGTGCCATGGCAAGGAATGTGCTGTTCACAAGTTCTCTGTTCGGAAGACCGAAACTGATGTTGGAAACACCCAAAACCGCGCCGGTTCCGAGCTCACGACGAACTTTCGCCAAAGCCTTGACCGTTTCCGCTGCAGCCTCCTGCTGCGCACCGGCCGTCAGCGTCAGGCAGTCTATCTGCAGATCTTTTCGGGGAATCCCGATTGCGCCCGCACGGTTCACAATCTTCTCCGCTATTTTGAAACGGTCCTCCGCCATCGGCGGAATGCCGCCTTCATCAAGCGTAAGGCCGACAACGGCCGCGCCGTAACGTTTCACAATCGGAAGGATTGCCGAAAGGCTCTTCTCCTCGCCGTTCACGCTGTTGACAAGCGCACGTCCGTTATACGCGCGAAGTGCTGCCTCAATGACCACGGGGTCGTTGGAGTCAATCTGTAACGGCACCGAAACAACCGCCTGCAGTTCCCTGATGACATTGACCATCATTGTTTTTTCGTCGACACCCGGGCAGCCCACGTTGACATCCAAAATGTCAGCGCCTGCCGAAACCTGCGAGAGCGCCTGCGAAAGGATATAATCCATGTCACCGTTTCGAAGTGCCTCCTGGAAGCGCTTCTTACCGGTCGGATTGATTCGCTCGCCGATGACACGTGGCTCCGAAAACCAGACCGCATCCGTCGAGGAACAGATTCCGGAAAATGCGACCTTTGCCGGCAGTTCCGGCCGTTCCGAAGATGCTTCAAAAGCCTCCACGCGCTTTTTCAGCTGCGCGATATAGGAGGGGTTCGTTCCGCAGCAGCCGCCCACATAGGCGATGCCGTACGGAAGAAGCTCTCCGACAAGGTCCCCGAATTCCTCGGGCCCGATGTTATAGGTGTTGGTTACCGGATCCGGAAGCCCGGCATTCGGCTTTAAAACAAGCGGCAGCTCGGTCAGCTCGTACAGTCTTTTGACCATCGGCGCAAGCTCCTTCGGTCCGAGCGAGCAGTTAAAGCCGATGGCGTCCGCGCCGAGCCCCGAAAGCGTCAGGGCCATGCAGTCGATTCCCGTTCCGGTGAACGTCCTGGCATTTGCCTCAAAGCTCATTGTCACGAGAACCGGCTTGTCGCTGTTCTCCTTGGCCGCCAAAAGAGCCGCCTTCGTCTCGTAAAGGTCCGACATCGTTTCGATGACGATGTAGTCCGCTTCGCTTCCGGCGAGCACCTGCTCTTTGAACATGTCATAGGCTTCTTCAAAAGCAAGGTCGCCGAGCGGGGAAAGCATCTTGCCGATCGGTCCGATATCGAGAGCGACCTTCGCTCCGGGGAAGGCGCTGCAGGCCTTCTTCGCATTCTTCACGGCTGCGCCGATCAGCTCCTTTACGGAATACCCGGTGGATGCCATCTTGTAGCGGTTGGCGCCGAAAGTATTTGTATAGACGATCTCGGAACCGGCCGAAAGATATGCCTCGTGAACGCTTTGTATCCGCTCGGGTTCCGTAATGTTCCAAACCTCGGGAACGCCGCCGAGCGGGAGCCCGAGAGCCTGCAGCATCGTTCCCATGCCGCCGTCCAAGATACGGATTGTTCTTCCGCTCATGCTTCCTCCTTTTCGGTTCTGTGACACCGATCGTGGAAAGCGCAGCCCTGACAGGCTTCCTTTCCGCAGTTTCCGATGGACAGCTCGGCCGTAAAGTCGTCCGCTGCTGCCATTCTGTCCTTTAACTTAAGGGCTTCCTCTTCGCTGTCTGCGTCGCGAAGCCCGATGATTGCCGTAACGGATTTGACAGGGGTCAGCATGCTGCCGTCTGTCACCGTCAGTCCGATTCTCTTGCCCGCCTCCAAAGTGGCAAGCAGGTCCTTCTGCAAAGAAAGCGGGAGGTCTCCGTACCCCGGCGAATACCGCATGGTCTGCACCGTTCCCGGAAATCTGGCCGCGAGTTCTTCCTGAAAATCATTGCAAATCTGCTCAATCGCGGCGCCGGCCATGGCATCCGTGATCAAAGCCTTCGGCATGTCATTTACCTGAAGCCTGCGAATCAGCATGTCCACACCGCTTCCGAGGGTGGCCGCAAACAGGACGGCTTTTCCGCAGTTGCGGAGCAGCTTTCCGATGTCTTTGCCGGTCAGCTCAAGCGCGCATTCCGAAAGGGCAATGCGCTCCTCCGAGCATACAATCGTGTCAAATACGCCGAAGGCATATGCGGGTCTCGCGGCTTCCATCAAAGGCCCCTCGCAGTCGTCCATCATCTTTAAGATGATTTCGTCCGGCTCGTTCTTTCCGTAGCCGAGATACAAGGCCGTTTCTTTTCGGTTAATCGGTTTTAATACCATGGTTCTTCCTATCTTGAAAGCCCGGGGTTGATCAGCGGAGCAACCGCGTCCGTGATCTTCTTCGCCACATAAGGGCTGTTCATCGTGTAAAGGTGGATTCCGTCCACGCCTCTGCTGACCAGATCCACAATCTGGTCGATTGCATACGCGATTCCGGCTTCCTTCAAAGCGTCCGGATAATCCTGATAACGCGCCATCATTCTGGTAAACTTGGCCGGAAGGCTTGCACCGCACATCGTGACCATTCGTTCAATCGAGGCCTTGCTTGTACAGGGCATGATGCCGGCTTCGATCGGAACGGATATCCCGGCATTCCTTGCCTTTTCCAAAAAGCGGAAGAAAGCGTCATTATCAAAGAACAGCTGAGAAAGCAGGTGCGAAGCGCCCGCGTCGACCTTCTTCTTCAGATTTTCGATGTCCGCGTCAAGACTCTCCGACTCCTGATGTCCCTCCGGATAGCAGGCTCCCATGATATGGAAGTCGCCCTTAGTCTTCAGATAGGCAATCAGGTCGGAGGCGTGCTTAAAGTCCTCTTTCGGCTCCGTAACCGCGTTCGGATTGTAATCGCCTCGAAGCGCGAGGATGTTTTTGATGTTTCTCTGCTTAAGCTGCTCTACAATCAGATCGATGTCCTCTTTCGAGTTGTAAAGACAGGTCAGATGGACGGCGGACTCCATGCCGTACTGTTCTTTGATGATTCGGGCAATGTCCGCGGTTTTCGTATCGGCCGCGCTTCCGCCCGCTCCGTAAGTAACACTGATGAAATCCGGATGCAGGCCTTTGAGGCCGTCCAATGTTTTGTAAATCGTCTCAATCGGCATCTCGCGCTTCGGAGGGAATATCTCGAAGGTAAATGCCGTCCGGCCGTCTTTCATAATCTCGCTTAATTCCATGTTTTCATCCTTCTTTTAGGGAGTATAGCTCAGGGCAATCGATACACGGTTTCGAATTCTCTTCTCCGCCTGGCCCCGCCAGCTTTCGTATTGTTCTTTCCACTGGTCCGGTGACAGAACCGGGACCTGATTCACCATGCCTTTATATAATTCCGCATCGATTCGGAACGTAGCAATCCAGTCGCGAAGCACGGCGGCATTCTCTCTTCTGGGTTCACCCGGACACAGATAACCGAACACTTTTCTCGCTTCCCAGTCGATATAAGCGGCCTTGGCGGCTACGGTCTTGCCGCTTCCGAAGCGCGTTCCCGATTTGGTCCGGATTGTGGCTACGGTCATTCCGACGCCGAGATTCAAGCCGTCCACGGGTGTTACGACGCGGCCTGCATGAAGCGGTCCGACCGCGGCACGAAGGCAGTACTCCGATGCCGTAATCTCGGTCCCGAGAGAAAGGGACATGACCTGTCCGCCGACCTGAAGCCGGTAGGTCCGAATCGCCGCTTCGGCGTAAACATTCTGCAACTCAATGACAATTCCCGGCGCGCAAAGTCCCGACAGACGGTCTCTGCTTCGGTTCAGTTCGGCAACCATCTCCGGTTCCTGCGTGAACCCCGGAAAATCCTCTTTCGAGAACAGTCTGACCGGTTCCCCGCCGCTGTACATCAGTGCAAGATTATCGAGGTAGGACTCGGGATTCCGGAACGTTTTGACCGGCATCATCGTCCGGTCGTCATAGGCGCCTTCGGAATGCCTCTCTCCCTGTCCGAACTTAATCTGGTGGAAGCATTCTCCGGAGTCGAAGAACAGACTGCGGCCTGTCGGGCTCCCGGTCAGTTCCGTTACAGCCGTATAAGGCCGTCCGTAGCTTTGCACCGTGTCCACCACGGCAGAATATGCCGAAAAACCCGGCGGCAGATTGCCCCAGGCGATTACCTTTCCCGATACTCCGTCAGAGAAAAACATCCGTCCACCTCCTTATTTGATGTCATCTTACCCCATTTTCCATAGAATAACATAAAGCGGGCCGTCAATCAAGTTTTGACGGCCCGCAAGTCCTGCTTTTTTCACGTTTTTCTGAAGAAAAATCCTACCTGTCAACCTTCGGAAGCATGGAGAGGCTCTTTGCAATCTCCTCATCGGAAGGAATGTAGTCGCCCATCTCGCCGTTGTTGAATTTTTCATAAGCAACGAGATCGAAGTAGCCGGTGCCGGTCAGACCGAATACAATTGTCTTCTCCTCGCCGGTTTCCTTGCACTTCAGAGCTTCGTCGATGGCTACGCGGATGGCGTGGCTGCTCTCGGGAGCCGGAAGGATGCCTTCCACGCGGGCGAACATTTCGGCCGCCTCGAATACCTTCGTCTGCTCAACGCTTCTTGCTTCCATGTAGCCGTCAGCGTAAAGCTGGGAAAGGGTGCTGCTCATGCCGTGGTAGCGAAGGCCGCCTGCATGGTTCGGAGCGGGCATGAAGTTTGAACCGAGGGTGTACATCTTCGCGAGAGGGCAAACCATGCCGGTGTCGCAGAAGTCGTATGCGTATTTACCACGCGTGAAGCTCGGGCAGGATGCCGGCTCAACGGCGATAATCCGGTAATCTTTCTCGCCGCGGAGCTTCTCACCCATGAACGGAGCGATGAGTCCGCCGAGGTTCGATCCGCCGCCTGCGCAGCCGATGATCATATCCGGAACGATGTCGTATTTGTCAAGGGCGGCCTTGGTCTCAAGACCGATTACGGACTGGTGAAGGAGCACCTGGTTGAGAACGCTTCCGAGCACGTAGCGGTAACCGGGATTGCTTACGGCAACCTCAACGGCTTCGGAGATGGCGCAGCCGAGGCTTCCGCCTGTGCCGGGATGTGCGGCAAGAATTCTCTTGCCGACCTCGGTCGTTTCGGACGGAGAAGGCGTAACGCTTGCACCGTAGGTTCTCATAACTTCACGGCGGAACGGCTTCTGCTCGTAGGAAACCTTAACCATGAAAACCTTGCAGTCGAGGCCGAGATATGCACAGGCCATCGAAAGCGCCGTGCCCCACTGACCTGCTCCGGTCTCGGTGGTCACGCCCTTAAGACCCTGCTTCTTAGCATAGTAAGCCTGCGCGATTGCGGAGTTCAGCTTGTGGCTTCCGGACGTGTTGTTACCTTCGAATTTGTAATAAATCTTCGCCGGAGTGCCGAGCTTCTTCTCAAGGCAGTAAGCGCGAACCAGCGGTGAAGGACGGTACATCTTGTAGAAATCGCGGATTTCCTGCGGAATTTCAATGAAGGGGGTGTCGTTGTCAAGCTCCTGCTTAACAAGCTCGTCGCAGAATACGCCGCCAAGCTCTTCGGCGGTCATGGGCTGCAGGGTGCCGGGATTAAGAAGCGGCGCGGGCTTATTCTTCATATCCGCGCGCATGTTATACCATGCCTTGGGCATCTCCTCTTCAGTCAGATAAATCTTGTACGGGATTTCTTTACTCATGATAGATTCCTTTCTTTCCTTTTTGGAAAATGTGATAGTGTATTTATTCGGAATCGGAGACGGAGATGCTCTGCATACAAAAACACCCCTGTCCTATTCTCATAGGACAGGGGATAAATCCTCTGCGGTGCCACCTATCTTTATGCTTTCGCATACACTCTGCCATGTACTATCATACATGTACCGCTATAACGTGCGATTCACGTCTCCCCTACTTGCTCTCGCTTTCGGTTCGCCCTCACAAGTCCATTCACAGAAGTTCCGGGTACCGCAATCTCACCGCCTGCGGCTCTCTTTGACCGTTTCCTTAAGCTACTCTTCTTGCTCATCGGTTCCAAATATGGGTTAATCATAAACCCGCGGGGTCGTATTTGTCAAGAAGAAAAGTGAATTCCGCGAAAAAGACACCTTCGCCACTAAAGACCCTCATTTCTACCACCAAACATTTTGCTCTCCGACAACTTCCGTCCAAAACATATCACTCGGAAGCAGCGCTTTCACTTTCGCGGCGTCCTCCTCCGATTTGAGTCTGATTTTGATTCTGTTATCCGGATCATAAAAGCCGATGCTGACTGCTTCTACACCTGCATCCTTCATTGCATTGGAGAGGCCGCCAAAGGTTGCGTCAGACATTCCGTTAATTAAATCCGTATAATTGTATTTCACGGGACGACAGGCAAAGTCCTCGCTTCCAAACAAACCGGCCAGTTCTTTGTACCAATCGCACTTGCGATAGTTCTTTTCGTAATACGTCTCTTTTACAAGAACAATAACCTTACCGTCTACATTGATATAGTTTCCGGCGTAATAATCCGGATATCCGTCTGCCGTAATCGAATTAACCGTGTATGTTCCCGTGGCATTTGCTGCTTTGTATTTTCCTGAATATGGCAATTCTTTATGGAAACGGTCTATCATTTCAGAGGATTGTTTAAAATTCTTATCGAATTGACTTGTCGTTGTCGGAGAATTGCTTTGCCCGAAATCATACGCTTCAAAGGAGTAGTTGTCAGCATAAGCCTTATGAGGAAATAAAACTCCCTTAAGGATAAGCCCCAGGACCAATACCGCTACAACTGTTACGCCGGCAAAAACAATTCCGGTTCGCCGATGTGTCCTACTCTCGCTTGACAACGCCGAAGAAGCCTCCGGTTGTAAATCAAACTCCTTCTGCATCTTTTCAAAGAATTCTTCAGAAGGACCGAAATCCGTTTCCTCCATCATAGTAATAATGCGTCGATCCGTTAATTTTTCACTCATTGTATACACCGCCTTTCAACGATTCCCGAAGGCTTTTGACTGCCCGTCGGTATCTTCTGTAAACCGCCGAAAGCGACATTCCGGTCACTTTAGAAATCTCTGTGAACCCGATTCCTCCTTTTAGATGAAGCAGGATAATCTGTCGTTCATCCGAAGGAAGTTTGGCAACGGCCTCCTCGATTTCATTCGACAAAACACACGTCCCGACTTCGTCTTCGGGCGTGTCTTTGACGGGAATCTCAGCTACGGGCTCTTCTCTCCCTTTCTTCTTCAGGCACTCAAACGCCTGATTGCGGGCCATTTTCAACAGATAGTTCTTCAAGTTCCGTATTCGCTTTGGTTCTTCCATTTGAAAGTAGGCGAGAAATACATTATGAGCGACATCCTCAGCATCCTCTTTGTTTCCGAGGATTCCGTATGCAACAAAGTACACCGGTTTGATATACTGAAGATATACCTGTTCAAAGGTTGAACGCGTCTGCTGCATATCCATACGTGTTGCCCTCCCTGATAACTCAGTGTATTCTTTCCACCTTCTGGTAATATGTCTGTTTTGCCCTCCGCTTTTTTCGGGGTGCACAATGGAATTCACACATTTTTCAAAATTATGGCAAATGACACAATGAGCCTTCCGTTTCCACAGAAACAAAAGGCTCATTTAGTATGGGATACCATTTCTTCGGCTCATATCCCTTTAGGGTGTATATTAGTAGCGTTCGGCTTTCTCGTCGACGATCAGAATCTCGCCTTCGCCGACACGACGGGCGCCTTCCGGAATTGTGCCGCGGCTCTCGACGATACAGTTCTCAATGTAAGCACCGTCGCGAATCTGGACATCGTTCAGGATGATGGAATTCTTAATCGTAACGTTGTTGCCGATATAAACTTTCTTGAAAATAACCGAATTCTCCACGACGCCGTTTACAATGCTGCCGGAGGAGATCAGGCTGTTGCGAACCACCGCCGTCGGGTTGTATTTGGCAGGGGGAAGATCATCCACCTTGGAATAAATGTCCGGATACTCCTTGAAGAAGCTGTCGCGAATCTCTTTGTTCAGGAAATCCATATTGGTCCGGAAATAATCCTCCACCGTCGCGATATTGCTCCAATATCCTTCCATCCGGTATGCGCAAATCTTCTTCTGGTTCTTGTAACGGGTCAGTACGCCACTGACAAAATCAAAATTATTATCGCGAATGGACTTCTCAAGCAATTCCAAAAGGAGACGGCGACGGATGACATAGATGCCGGTAGAAACCACGCGGTTTGACGACTGCAGCGGCTTCTCCTCGAAGCTGACAATCCGATTCTCTTCATCGGTTACAACAGTGCCGAAACGGGAATTGTCGATTCCCTCCGGGAGCTCCGTCGTCACAACGGTAATATCCGCAAGCGCGTCGATATGTGCATTGATGACCTGATTGTAATCCAACTTGTAAATGCCGTCACCGGATGCGATGACCACATACGGTTCATGGCTGTTCTGCAGAAAATCCTTATTCTGATACAAGGCATCCGCAGTTCCGCGGTACCAGAACGCATTCTCCTGTGTAATGGTCGGTGCAAACAGATACAATCCGCCCTGCTTACGACCGAAATCCCACCATTTGGAAGAATTCAGATGCTCATGAAGAGATCTCGAGCTGTACTGTGTCAGCACGGCGACCTTCTGGATATGCGAATTGGTCATATTGGAAAGGGCAAAGTCAACAGCCCGGTAGCTTCCTGCAACGGGCATGGCCGCAATCGCTCTGCGGCTGGTAAGTTCCTGCATCCGGCTGGAGTTTCCGCCGGCTAAAATGATACCGATTGCTTTCATTGCTCGTCACCTGCCTTTACCAAGCTTTCTCCGCTTTGCAAAATGCCATCCGGATAATCCGAAGCGTCCGTCTTTCCGTAGATGACGGTATTCTTTCCGACGGTAACCCCATCCGGAATGACGGAGTCCTCACCGACGGTCACAAGACCTTCATGATAGATATTAGGCTTCCAGGTGTTCGGCTTTTCCTCGCCGACACCGATCCGGCAATTCTTTCCGATGGTAACACTCTCGGCGATGATGGCCTTCTCAAGATACGTGCCCTCGCCGATGACGGAACCCTTCATGACAATGGAATCCTTAACAACGGCTCCCTTCTCAATCGTCACGCCTTCGCCGATGACCGAGTTGTGAACCTCTCCGTATACCTCCGTGCCTTCGCCGATGATCGCACGGTTGATGACAGCATCGCCCGAAATGTACTGCGGACGAATCATGTCGCTCTTCGTGTAGATCTTCCAATATTCATCGTACAAATCGAAGACCGGAACGATGTCAATCAGTTCCATATTGGCAGCCCAATACGAACCGAGCGTTCCGACATCCTTCCAATAACCGTTGAACTCGTAGGCAAATACGCGGTCGCCGCGATTATGACAATAAGGGATGATATGCTTTCCGAAATCACAGCCTTCCTGATCGGAAAGCTTAATCAGCGCTTCCTTCAGAACCTTCCAGGTAAAAATGTAAATACCCATGGAAGCAAGGTTGCTCCGAGGATTCTTCGGCTTCTCCTCAAACTCGGTAATCCGCATCTTGTCGTCAGTTATGACCACGCCGAAACGGCTTGCCTCTTCCCACGGAACCGGAATCGTCGCAAGCGTGATGTCCGCATTGTTCCGCTTATGATAGTCAAGCATCTCCTCATAGTCCATCTTATAAATATGGTCTCCGCCGAGTACCAGAACATATTCCGGATTATAGTACTCCATGAAGCGAAGGTTTTGGTAAATGGCATTGGCTGTTCCGGTGTACCACTCTGCATTGGTACTCTTCTCGTAAGGCGGAAGGATGGAAACGCCTCCGATGTTTCGGTCCAAATCCCACGGAATGCCGATTCCGATATGGGTATTCAGCCGAAGCGGCTGATACTGGGTCAGCACGCCGACCGTGTCAACGCCGGAATTAATACAGTTGCTTAAAGGAAAATCGATGATCCGGTATTTTCCTCCGAAGCCAACCGCCGGTTTGGCAACACTCTGCGTCAGCACTCCGAGACGGGAGCCCTGTCCGCCGGCCAAAAGCATAGCGATCATTTCCTTTTTAATCACGCGATCACCCCTTTAACGTTTATTTTTTTTGTACCTCTAATCATATCACACGGGAAGGAAAAAAGGAACAGATTTCGGGAAAAACATTGTATTTTTCCGAAATTCTGCTATAGTATAAATGGATTTTTCCGAACAATTGGCAAAGGAATGCAAAAAATGTTTACACTCGACTTCGAAAAACCGATTCATATACATTTCATCGGCATCGGCGGAATCAGCATGAGCGGGCTTGCAGAGCTTTTGATGAAGCGCGGTTTCACCGTCAGCGGTTCCGACCGGCAGGAAAGCGACCTGACCCGGAAGCTTGCTTCCATGGGCGCCGTAATCCACTATTCCCAGGTTGCTTCCAACCTGACCGATGACATTGATCTGGTTGTATATACCGCTGCCATTCATCCCGGCAACGAAGAATACGATGCCGCCGTCAACGCCGGCATTCCGATGATGGACCGTGCGGAACTGCTCGGACAGCTTTCCGCCACATATCCCGTTTCGATCGGCGTTTCCGGAACGCACGGCAAGACCACGACGACCGGCATGCTCGCCACGATCCTGATGGAGGCCGGCCAGGACCCCACCGTTTCGCTCGGCGGCAAGATGGCTTCCCTCGGCGGAAACCTTCGCATCGGCAACTCAAAGGAGTTTCTGTTTGAGGCCTGCGAATATACCAACAGCTTTCTGAAATTCCATCCGAGTGACGCACTGATCCTGAACATCGACGCGGACCACCTGGATTTCTTCAAGGATCTCGATGACATCCGTCATTCGTTCCGTCTCTTCGCTGACAAAGTGGAAGAAGGCGGCCGGTTAATCATCAACGGTGAGATTCCGAACCTCGACCGGTTCCTTGCCGGTTATCACGGAACCGTTGATACATACGGCATTCTTCCCGAAGGCGTTGCTCCTTCCGATTCCCCGTACCGCTACACGGCGGCGAACATCACATTTGACGGCTTCGGCTGTGCTTCCTATGATTTATACCGGGACGGCGTTCTCGAAACACGCGTGAAGCTTTCCGTTCCGGGCATCCATAATGTATCTGATTCTCTTGCCGCCGCTTCCGAAGGCTTTGCAAGAGGTGTTTCCGCAGAAATGATTGCGCGTGCGCTTTCCGACTTCTCGGGAACCGAGCGCCGCTTTGAAAAGAAGGGCGTACGGAATGGCGTTACCGTTGTGGACGACTACGCGCACCATCCGACCGAGATCGCGGCAACTCTGAAGGCCGCTCTCGGCGTTCCGCACAACCGCCTGTTCGTTGTCTTCCAGCCTCATACCTATACGAGAACGCTGAAGCTTCGAAACGAATTCGTCGATGCCCTTTCGCATGCCGATGTTGTCGTTTTAGCAGACATTTATGCGGCCCGTGAGAAGGACAACAAGGAGATTTCCTCGGCCGATCTTGCGGACGATCTGAGAAAGCTCGGCAAGGACGCGTATTATTTTCCGACGTTTGAAAAAATTATTGATTTTTTGAAAGAAAAATGTGTCAACGAAGACTTGTTGATAACTATGGGTGCGGGAAATGTAGTAAACGTCGGCATTTCCTTCCTGAAGAGTTAAAACTATCCACTTTATCCACAACGCATTCGACAGCAATCGTTGTGGATAAATTCTTTTTCGGGGGATTTTATCCACAACCCCGGAAAAGCCTTGTTTTATCGGCTTTTCGTGGCATTTTCCATGGACACGGAACGCAAATATATCCACTTTATCCACAATCAAATTCTACGCTTTTAGGCTGCTTTTTTGGCTATTTACAAACCGATTTCCCTGGGTTATAATGTGGTCGCATTCGGGCTTTTTATGTCCGTTTCACTGTTCCTCAGGGGGTCCTTTTCCATGTGCACCATCGGTCTGATTTCCAAATCGAAGCAGGATGCCGTCACGGCGATTCCGAACCGTTTCATCGACGATTTCATGGTCGACGCAAACGGGACGTACGTCAAGGTATACCTGTACCTTCTCCGGCATTTGACGGACCGGACGGAATTCTCCGTTCCGCAGATTGCCGAACTGTTGGATTGCACGGAAAACTTCCTCTTAAAGGCGCTGCATTATTGGAGTAAGCAGGGCATCCTGGAGTTCTCGGTTTCCGGAAACGGTACCGTGGAATCCATCAACCTTGTCGATCTGACTGACGGCGTCCTCGAAAGCAAAAAGGAATCCTCCGAAGATGAAGCGGCAACGCAGGTTCCCGCCCGTGCGAAGAGCTCCGCACGTTCCGGGCAGTCGTCTTCGAAGTTCTCTTCCGCAGCTGCGGCCATCGATATCGACACGTTCGCGGAGGATACAAACGTTCCCTTCCTGCTTTCCACTTTGGAACAGTACTTTAAGCGTCCTCTCTCCCGAGAGGATACTGACACGGCCCTGTATATCTACGGGCGTCTCGGGTTTTCGTGTGAACTCGTTTTCTTCCTGTACGAGCGCTGCATCATGGGCGGCAAAACCTCTGCGCGTTATATCGGACGCGTGGCGGAGTCCTGGTCCGAAGCAGGCGTGAGTACCGTGGAGGAAGCAGAGAACCTGCTTCTTACGGAAAGCGATGCGTTTCGTGCCGTATGTCGTGAATTCGGCATCGACGGAACGCCCGGTGCTTCTCAGATTCGTTACATTCGCACATGGGCGCGCGAGTGGCATCTTCCTGCGGAGGTAATCCGCGAAGCGTGCGCACGCACCATGACGCGCAAAGGTCCGAACTTTCCGTATGCCAACACCATTTTAAAAGAATGGCACGAGGCAGATGTGAAATCGTCTGAGGACATTGCGAAACGTGATGAGGATCACCGTCAGGCAGAAGCAAAGAAGCATCCCGCCGTAACCCGCGACGACAGAAAGAAATCCCGCACCGACCGGTTCGGCGATTTCACGCAGCGGGAATACAGCGCCGAGACTTTGGCAGAGATTGAAAAGAAGATGCGTCAAAGATAGCAGAAAGGATTGGCACAATGGGGCTTTCCAACGCGGAATATGAAGCGATCCTTCGGGATTACGATGAGAAGCAGACCAGAAACCGGCACGCTCTTGCGGAGCGGAAGGCTAAGGTTTATGCTGCGATTCCGGTTCTGTCCGAATTGGATGAGCGAATTGCATCCGGCTCCGTTGCCGCGGCCAAAGCCGCGCTGTCCGGTAACCCGGATGCCATAGCCGATAACAGCCGCGCAATAGAACTTATCTCCTCTCAGAAAAAGCAATTAATTGCGCAGGCAGGTTTCCCGGAAGACTATCTGGAGATGCAGTATGACTGTCCTTTGTGTAAGGATACGGGCTATCAGGGATCGGAGATGTGCCGCTGCTTCAAGCAGGCCATCATCGACCGCTACTATATGGATCCGGGTCGGAAGGAAGTCCTCGAGAAGGAGAACTTCAGCACCTTTGATGCGAGTTACTACTCCGAGGAAGCCATCGACGAATCAACCGGTGATACTTACCGCGAGATTGCCATGGATGCCTACCGGAAGGCCTACTCCTATGTGGAGCAGTTTCCCGAGCACAAGCGAAATCTTCTTTTGACCGGCTCAACCGGTGTCGGAAAGACCTTTCTCACAAACTGCATTGCCAAAGCACTGATGATTGCCGGCTATACCGTATTGTATCTGTCAGCTTACCGGCTTTTCGAAATTTTCGAGAAATACCGCTTCGGCTCCGCCGAAGAGAACCGGCTTGCAACGAAGAACCTCGATATGGTTCTCGACTGCGACCTGTTGATTATCGATGATTTGGGGACGGAAAACGGCAACTCCTACACAGTTTCCCAACTGTTTACCTGCATGGAGGAGCGACAGCTTCGAGCTAAGCCGATTGTCATCACCACGAATCTGAACATGGAACAGATCCGTGCCCGGTATTCCGAGCGGATTGCTTCCCGACTGTTCAGCAACTACCGCTACATCAAACTTATGGGGGACGACATACGCGTCCGCAAACTCTTTTTGGAAGGGTCCCCGGACTGAGGCTTTATGCCGGGTCCATAACAAGAATATTATAATTTCACGGAGGGTTCCTATGTCAGAAGAGGAAAAAAGATTAGTTGAAAACGTGTCCTACGGCCCTATGGGTATCATTGCCCTTGAAAGCAGCCGGGCAATCGGCGACAAGGTTAATGATTGGATCGTTTCATGGCGGAATAACCGCGATTCCAAATACGCAAATACGCCCGATCACGACCGCTATCAGCGGGAATCCTACCTGATCAATGCCAAGTGTCCCCGTTTCGGTTCGGGTGAAGCCAAGTGCATCATCAATGAAACGATTCGCGGCCTCGACATTTATATTCTCGTGGATGTCTGCAATTACAGTCTCACCTACAAGGTGTGCGGACAGATCAATCACATGTCTCCGGATGACCACTTCGCAGATTTGAAGCGTGTCATAAGCGCTATGAGCGGAAAGGCCGCCCGTATCACGGTTATCATGCCGTTCCTTTACGAGAGCCGTCAGCACAAGCGTTCCGCGAGAGAGTCTTTGGACTGTGCCGTTGCTTTGCAGGAACTGATCAACCTCGGTGTGGATTCCATCATCACTTTCGACGCACACGACGCGAGAGTGCAGAATGCCATTCCCACCCATTCCCTGGAAAATGTGAAGCCCACCTACCAGTTCACGAAAGCCCTCATCAGAGATATTCCGGATATCCGGATGGACAGCCAACACATGATGGTTGTCAGCCCCGACGAAGGCGCCATGAACCGGGCCGTGTACTTTGCCACGATGATCGGTGCCGACATGGGTATGTTCTATAAGCGCCGCGATTATACGCAGGTTGTGGACGGACGTAATCCCATCGTTGCGCATGAGTTCCTCGGAAACGATGTCCAGGGCAAGGATGTCATCGTCATCGACGATATGATTTCCTCCGGCGAAAGCATGTTAGATGTTGCCAAAGAATTGAAGAAGCGGAATGCAGGCCGTATCTTCGTTTGCGCTACCTTCGGTCTTTTTACGAACGGCTTGGACAAATTCGACCAGGCTTACAAGGACGGCCTCATCGACCGCGTTGTAACCACGAACCTGATCTACCAGACTCCGGAGCTTCTGAAGAGAGAATGGTATTCCAGCGCCGACATGAGCAAGTATATTGCCCTTCTGATCGATGCTCTGAACCATGACGCCTCCATCAGCGAGTTCCTGAATCCTACGGATCGCATTCATCGTATTTTGGAGAAGCACCGTTTGGACAGAGAGAACGAAGAAGCTGCTCAGGCAGCTAAAACCGAGTAGGGCATTCCTATTTCGGAAATACAGGATATCGAAGACTCCCGGACAATTGTCCGGGAGTTTTTTTGCTGTGGAATATAAAAACGGTCCCTCCTTTCGGAGGGACCGCTGTGGCATTTGTCATGGTGATTTAACGGAAGAGGATGTCGGTCTTTTCGTCCTGTTTCTTCTGAACAATCTTTACGATGATCGTGATGATGATGATTACGACGACTACGGCGGCCAGCCAGATGAAGATGCAGACGCCGAAGAACTGCGGGTCAAATTCCATATGGCACAGCTTGCAGACGTCCTTCTCCTGCTTCGTTTCCGGCTCGTGCACGGCTTCAATGGTCGGCTGAATATCGGCTGCCTTCGTAGGCGTGGGCGTCGGCGTGAGGCCTTCGTCAGGCGTGGGCGTTACTTCGCCGGTCGGCTCGGGCGTAATATCCGGTTCCTTCTCGCCGAGGATGCGCGAGTCGGAGAATTCTCCGCTCAAACTTCCGCACCACGTACCGCCGATGCCGAGATACTGATCGATATACGTGAACGCGCGAACCTCAAGATACATGTCTTCTTTATAGGTCTCGCCTTCGGGCATGAACTCCGAGAACGGAAGCGTAACGGTCTTGGACCCGACGTCCCCGTAGACCATCTTCCATTCGCCGTCCTTGTCCGTGCGAATGTTATATACAAGATGCGCAATGCCGCCGCAAACCTCTGTCCGCAGCGCATTCTCTTCAAACTTCTCGTCAATATTCACGCGGAACGTAAGCTGCGCTTCGCTTCCGTCAACGCCCGGATGAGCCTCCAGGTCGGAAATCTCCGGAACCGGAAGATCTGCGGCCAACAGATAAGGATAATACTCTTCGACATCCTTACCGAACGAAGCCACCGGCGACCAGGCCGTGAAATAGGTCTTCTTCAGATGCTCCTCGTCATTGTCAAATGTGATGACCTGATAACGGACGCGGATGTAAAGCGTATGCTCCGTCCAATCAACGTAATAGAAGCCTTCCTCCTCGTCCTTTTTAAGAAGCTCCTCGGGAAGAACGTCCTTCCATCCGGTCTTGTGACCCTGGCCCTTCCAGGCAATATTCTCCTTGTCCTCGGGGTCTCCGAAATCCTCGAAAACCTTTACGGACTGAATCTTCTCTCCTTCAAGCTCAATGCCGATATAAGCCCATGCGCCGAGCGTATCGTTTCCGTCCTCATCCTTGCCCTCGGTGCTCCAGAACTGGTTGTAGTGCCAATCCTTCGGATCGTCGATAGCCCAGTCAATCTGCGCCGTGACGGCCATATCCGCAAGCCCTTCCGCATTCAGAAGCGACAGGCGGTTGTCCACGGAAAGAGACAGGAAGCCTGCCATCGAATCATTCATGGAAAATGCGGCGTTAACGGCCTGCTTCTTCGGATCATTCGAAAGGCGGTCCAAAAATGCATACTTCGGTGCTTCTAAAATGAACGGAAAATCAGCGATTTCCTCTTTTGAGGAAACATCCTTTTCCGAACCGTCCTTCACGTCCGTATCGTCAGTGTCGGTCTCTCCGTCGTCCGCATCACCGGTCTCGGCGTCGTTGTCGGCATTATCTGCCTGCCCGTCAACCGGCTCTGCCTCGCCGCGTACCGGACGAAGCCCGTAAAAGCCCGCCATAAGCATTGTAAGGATACACAAAATCCCGATAAATCTCTTCATTCCGTCCTCCTGGTTTTCTCCCCGCTCTGAGGGGAACTCCCTTTTCGGAAGTCCTATTAAATTATTTCACATTTTCCTCTGCACGTCAACCAAAAGCGTGCCCGCGGACTGTGTCATTTTTGTGAAGCATCTTCACGTCGTCAGGCCTTGATGGCGTGGATTTCCTTGATGACGATCGTGATGTTTCCGGCATCGTCCATCAGGTACTCCACCACGTTGTCGTTTTTAAGATATTCCACCGGCACAAGCAGCTCGATTCCGTTGTCGGTAACAATCTTCTGTTTCTTCTGATAGGCGCGTTCCGTCTTCGGGCTGACCGCCATCGGTTCCCTCGGAATTCTCTCCTCGGAAAGCTTCTCGCGGTAAAGCGCGCGTGCCTCCTCGTTATCGTCGAACACCGCCTGCTCAATCTTTGCCACGCTCAGCTTGCCGGTGTCCTTGACGTGCTCCGCCACCTCTTTTTTGTACTCCAAAACCTTCGAAGCAACTTCCTCGGGCTTGTAGCACTCGCGGATGGTCTCAATCGTCGTCTCGCGAACCTTCTCCGTGCGCTCCTTCTCGGAGGGCTCAGCAGTCAGACCGAGCACTCTGTCGGCCAGGTAGTTCACCTTCCGGTCGCCGTCGAAATAGTACTCGGAATCGGAAAGCTTCACGGTTCTTTCGATTACGTTGATGATGAAGAACTCGCTGCCCCCGCCGGTCTTCGGAAGAATGTCGGCGGCAATTCCCCACTTCACGAGATCGCCGTCGGTCCTGCATACAAAATGCTCCTGAAAATCGATTTTGAAAAATCCGACGAAGGGCTGCTCGTCTGCGATGAAAAATACGAATACGCCTGTCCCGCGGCGCATCTCGGCATTTCCGGAAACAAGCTCCGTGACAGTCCTGCAAACGCCCTCGGCAAATGCCTCCAAATCATCCGGATCGTCGGTTACCATGCGGTCCAGGTCGCTGCCCTCCGCAAAAGAGGCTGCCTTCGCCTTCGTATTGTCCATATTGGCGGCAATCATCTTCTGCAGATAGCCGTACATCAGGTCCTCGTCATTAATCTTGACCTCGTTGAAAAAAGGGCCTCCCTCTGCTTTGTCAAGCGCACAGAGGTAGACTCTCATAATCTCGATTTCGCTGCTTTTCATTTCGAACTCTCCTATGTCACCGAAAGCGCGGTTTTCGCCGCGCTCTTTCGCGTTTTCGTCTTTGTTTTCCGAGGTATACTATATCACATTTTCCATGCTTTTGGCAATGAAGAGCGCCCGAAAGTCACGGAAAAATCAGACTTTTGAAAAGCCGAATGGATTGTCTTGACATCTCACCCGCGGTATAATAGACTGAATAAAAGGCTCTTTCGAGCCGAGGAAAATACAAGGAGGACACTGCCATGGGGAATAACCCTTATTCCGGAACCAAGACCGAGGCCAATCTGCTTGCCGCTTTTGCAGGCGAGTCTCAGGCCAGAAACAAATACACCTACTTCGCTTCGCGTGCCAAAAAGGACGGCTTCGAGCAGATTTCCGCGCTGTTTTTAAAGACGGCCGAGAATGAGAAGGAGCATGCCAAGATGTGGTTCAAAGAGCTCGGCGGCATCGGTAATACGGCCGAGAACCTTGCTGCAGCCGCTGACGGCGAGAATTACGAGTGGACGGATATGTATGAGGGCTTTGCGAAGACTGCCGAGGAAGAGGGCTTCCCGGAGCTTGCAAGGAAGTTCCGTCTCGTTGCTGCCATCGAGAAGCATCATGAAGAGCGTTACCGCGCACTTCTTAAGAACGTGGAAACCGCTCAGGTCTTCGAGAAGAGCGAAATCAAGGTTTGGGAGTGCCGCAACTGCGGTCACATCGTGATCGGCGAGAAGGCTCCCGACATCTGCCCGACCTGTGCACATCCGCAGGCTTATTTCGAAGTAAACGCAGAGAATTATTAAACCGCAAAAAAGATCGGCGGCACCCTGAACCGGTGCCGCCGTATTTGTTATCTCAAGTCGTAGTAGCTTACCGCTCTGCCGTTCTCTTCGACAATGAGAAGCGAGAGATTCATATCCTTATAGTATCTCGACACAAGGCCGAAGGTCTGATCCTTAAAGATTTCCTTCAGTGCCGCATCGACTGTCGGAATGCCGGTCCGGTCAATCTTCTCGCCGACCTTAAAGTTAACTTCGACCGTTCTGCCTTTCAGTTCCGCAACGACTTTCTTGTTGATCTCATCTTGCTGAAGCATGTAATAAACGGTGTTTATGATATTTCTCAGCGTTTCATTATCCTTCTCCCAATTTCCGCTGATCATATCATTGAAATCCCATGCATTGTTTTCAATTATGCATGACTTTTCCATGCTCTTCGCATAGTTTTCCTTCATATCCTCAAAATCGGACTTCACGGCGGTCGGAATCGCAAAGGCCGCTTTACCGAAATCACTGAAGCTGTGCTTCGACGTAAAACCGACTCCGTCGGAATATACGGTCTGCATGACGAGTTCGGTAAGATAACCGTCCTTAATCGTGACATTTACCTTCATCTCGCCGGGCTGTCTGTCGGGATTATTGCCGTTAAACTCCCGATACTTTTCAAAGTTCTCCAACTTGATGAAATTCTGCAGCAGCACCCGAAGGTCCTCCGGGGACTTGAATGTAAAGCTGTATTTGCCGGGAGCCTCTTCGATCAGGCCGAAACGCTCCTCCAGCTTCTCCAGGTCATCCCATGTGGCAAATGTGGAGTCAATCGCCTTCATCATCTCATTGCTGTCAGCCGGAAAAATATCACCGTACTCGCCGTAAACCGCACGGTTCATCTTCGCCAGCTCGGCAAGCGGATCCCCGCCGTCTCCGAAAGCATGGAGGAAAGGATAATAGTAGGAAGCATCCTCCTCGGAAATGGCCGTGACATCATATTGCACGTTTTCATCAAAGTACGAGGTGACCCAAACACCGCCGTCTTTCTTGAAATAGTACCAGTTAACCTCGGTCGTGCCGTTATCGCTGTCATATTTGAGCTGCTTTAATTCCTGATAGCAGGCCGCATCCTTTTCAACGACAAACTGAACCTCGGTCTTCTCCTTCTGCTCTCCTTCCTCGGTATCGTAAACATCTTCCCCGCTGTAAGAGAAATTGCCGGATTCGAAAACCTTGCTGATTCCGTTCCAAATCTCACGAAGCACACGCTTTTCGGGCTCCGGCGTGACGACCGCCTCGGTAGGCGTCGGTGTGTCCTTTTCCCCGGAATTCGGCACCGGCGAAGGACTCTGCGTGGCTGATTTATTGCCGCAGGCTGCGAGAACAAAGCAAAATGCAGCAATAAGGCTCAATAATAACCCTGTTTTTCGTAACATAAACCCCTCCTGAAATCATATGACAAATGACACACAATCCGCAGACTGCCTGCGTTTGTTTGTATGACAGTATAGCACTATTTAAGAGAAATGTCAACGTGGTTTACATTGTAAACTGCGCTGTTTTGCAAAAAAAATCTCGCAAATTCATTTCTGAATCTGCGAGATAAGAGGCGCGAACCGGATTTGAACCGGTGGTCGAGGTGTTGCAGACCTGTGCCTTACCACTTGGCTATCGCGCCATAGATATTAGTTCCCGTCTCTTGGTCGGCGGGTAATAACGCGCATTTATAATCGCCTGCGGCGATGGGCGCGTCATGTTCATTAGGATCCTCCCACTTCGTGGGCCCCTCCTAATGACAAGCTCCCCCTGTTGGACTCGAACCAACGACACTGCGGTTAACAGCCGCATGCTCTACCGACTGAGCTAAGGAGGAATAAAGGCTTTCCTTAATACGAAACAAAGGACTATTCG
>JAEEGF010566718.1_pt1 | contig 78187 bp, 60 predicted proteins | sample 9134171 | NCBI WGS metagenome assembly JAEEGF01 (sample SAMN16246542, study PRJNA631951) | gut metagenome | biome: gut microbiome; feature: rumen; material: AP-attached | host: Bos | place: Iran: Karaj | collected 2018-10 | reverse complement strand
GCGCTATCAGATACATCGAAGAGGGTGTAACGACCGTCGAAGAGCTGGCTAAGGTTGCTTACTACGATTAATAATTAAATGATGTAATGGACTTACACGGGCTGTCACGCAAAACTTTTGTGTGACGGCCTTTTTTGTATAGGCAATAAAAATAAACCACCTGCTATGCAGGTGTGTCCCCAAAAAGCTTTAGCTTCAAGTAAGAAAACCTCCAGTGCTATAATAAGTGCAGGTTCGCCAACCGCACTGATAATAACAAAGGAGGTATCCAAATGGATAAAAATAGTTTAGCACATACTACGTGGGAATGTAAGTACCATATAGTATTTGCACCAAAATATAGAAGGAAAATAATATATCAGAAGATCAGAGCAGATGTAGGACATATTTTGAGTGAACTGTGCAAGAGAAAGGGGATTGAAATAATAGAAGCAGAAGCATGCCCGGATCATATACATATGTTGGTGAGAATACCACCTAAATATAGTGTTTCAGAAATTATGGGATATTTGAAAGGAAAAAGCTCCCTGATGATTTTTGAAAGACATGCAAATCTGAAATACAAATATGGAAATAGACATTTTTGGTGTAGAGGATACTATGTCGACACTGTAGGGAAAAATGCAAAGAAGATTGAGGAGTATATACGTAATCAATTACAGGAAGATTTGGAGTATGATCAAATGTCGTTAAAAGAGTATATTGACCCGTTCACGGGTGAGCCGGTACAGAAAGGCAAATAATACAAGGCTCTTTAGAGCCAGCCTGTGACCGCAGTGCGGAAGGCGAATTATTCAGAGCCTCTTTAGAGGCAAGCAGGGAACAGCGGCTTATAGCCGCAGAACAAACCACCGGCTAAGCCGGTGGTCATGATTGTGGGGGTTATCTATTAAAGTGAAAAATATTATTACCTTGGTTGGTTGTGCCGGTAGCGCAAGATGCCGGCACTTTTATATATCTATAAGGTATCTAAAAATCTCTTGAAGGCCTCGATTCCTGCAGTGTCGCGCTTATAAACGCCTGCGCATTCAAGAACCTTTGTAAATACAAGACCGATCTCTTTCTGTACTACCTTGTGGAGCTTCTCAGCATCTTTAAGCGTAGCGTCGTCGCAGGAAGCAAACCACTTCTCTGCCCAGTCTGCGTGCTTTGCAAGAACTTCGTCATCCTTAAGGAGTGTTATATCTTTGCCTGAAAGGATGTGAGCTTCGAGTGCTTCCATCTCTTTCTTAAGTCTTGCAGGAAGGATGGCAAGTCCCATAACCTCGATGAGACCTATATTTTCCTTCTTGATATGGTGATACTCTGCATGTGGATGGTAAACGCCCATCGGATGCTCATCAGTTGTGATGTTGTTGCGGAGTGCAAGGTCAAGGACGTATTTGCCATCAGCGAAGCGAGCGATTGGTGTGATAGTGTTATGTGGTACGCCGTCAGTCTCTGCGAGGATGAAGGCGTCGGGATCGCTGTAGCTTCTCCATGCACCGAGTATCTTATCTGCGGCATCGGCTATCTCATCAGCTGACTCAGACTTAAGTCTGATGACTGAAAGAGGCCACTTGATGATGCCGGCTTCAACATTCGGGAAATCCTTCATGCTGAATTTATATTCATATGCGGCTCTTGCCATAGGGAAGGTGTAGCCGCCGCCCTGAAAATGATCATGGGAGAGGATGGAACCGCCGACTATTGGAAGGTCTGCGTTCGAACCTGCTGTATAATGCTGATACTGGCCGACAAAGGACAGAAGCTTCTGCAGGGTCTCCTTATTGATGATCATTGGGATGTGCTTATCGTTAAATATGATGCAGTGCTCGTTGTAATAAACATATGGCGAATACTGCAGAAAATACTTGTCTCCGGCAAGAGTGATCGGAATAACTCTGTGATTCTGTCTTGCAGGGTGAGAGATGTGACCTGCATAGCCTTCGTTCTCCTTGCAGAGGAGGCACTTAGGGTAGCCGGAAGCCTTGGCCTTGCCGGCAGCTGCGATGTCGCGAGGATCCTTCTCAGGCTTTGAAAGGTTGATGGTTATCTCGATGTCACCGTATTCGGTCGGAGTAACCCACTTCTCATCCTTTGCAACTCTCTCAGTGCGGATATAATTTGTAGCCTTGCTGAAGTTGTAATAGAAGTCAGTTGCTTCCTTTGTGGAAGAAGCAAGCTTCTCAGCATAGCGAGCCCTTACAACCGATGGGGCAGGAGTGATGCAGCCCATAAGCTTTGTGTCGAAAAGATCACGCTTATTTACTGTATCAAGCTCTGCAATACCGGCCTCAGCCGCATAATCTAAAATATCGTCAAGTATCGCCTGAACTGTCCTGGTTGAAGAAGCTTCCATAATAGCTACGTCTTCCTCGTAGTCCGAAATCTCCAGAACCTCAAGAAGTCTATTCGTAACGTACACAACGTCCTCGTCTGAAACAAGCCCGCTCTGTATACCGTACTTTACAAGTTCAGTTATATGTGAATTGATATTCATAATATGTCCTCCATGAATCGATAATCCAAACAATTATTCAAGTGTATATTGAGAATATGAAACCAGTTATTATATCAGTTTCATTCCACCATACTTGCGAATTTGAAGTACATTACAAGCGCCGTCTCCAAAGAGAGAATCCATCGCGCTCTTGTACTCCGAAACAAACCCGTTCTCAACAAATGCAGCTATGGTTCCTGCAAATCCGCCGCCGTGAACACGTGCGACACCGTGGCTCTTGCCGCCTGCATTCAGACAGTAGTCGCTGACGCCGAGGGCGATGGAAACTGCCTGGTGATCAACGTCCTTATTTGTATAAACGTTCTGAAGATATTTGAAGGATGAATCGCCGGAAGCCTTGACTGCTGCAAGGAAAGCGGCTACATCTCCTTTACGGAGAGCAGCAACCTGCTCATCAACACGTGTATTTTCTGTGATAAAGTGGACAGCTCTGAGTGCAGCTCTGTCACTGACCTTCTCTCTGATAAGAGGGATATTCTTTATGATTTCATCAGGCTCAACCTCGCGGAGTACCTCCTTGCCAAATACAGCTGCAGCGGCCTTCATTTCAGCCGGAACTGCGGCATAATCAGGTGTGAGATTCACATGATCCGCCTTGGTATCTGTGATGCAGAGGCTGTAGCCGTGAGCTGCCATATCGAAATCAACCTTCTCAACAACCGGCTTTGCAGGGTCTAAGAAGTCGATGGTAACAAGTGAACCAACCGAGCTTGCCATCTGGTCCATAAGGCCGCATGGCTTGCCGAAATATACATTCTCTGCGTACTGGCCGATCTGTGCGATCTCAATCGGGCTGACTGTCATATCGTTATAAAGACCGGAAATGATAGTTCCAATAAGTGTCTCAAATGCTGCTGAAGAAGAGAGGCCTGCGCCGATCAGAACGTCGCTTGTAACATATGCGTTGAAGCCTCCGATGTTGTAGCCGCGATCTGTTAGTCCTGCGAGAACGCCACGGATGAGAGAAGCGGTAGTGCCTTCCTCATCATCCTTCTTTGCGAGGTCGTTCACCTCTATGCTGATCCTTCCGCCGCCTGCAGCAGAGATGACATTTACCTTTGATGACTTTGAAACAACTGCGATAGCGTCGCGGTTGATAGAAGCTGCAAGCACCTTGCCGTGCTGGTGATCGGTGTGATTACCGCCAACCTCGGTTCTGCCCGGGGCGCTGAAGATGCTGACTTCCTCCTCAGAGAAATTCTCTCCGAAGCTGTCGAGTGCTGCTGCAAAGCGCTCTCTAAGGTAAGGGAGCATGTTTTCATCTAAATATACATCTAAGAGAAGTGAGTCGTTGTTTCCGCTTAAAAAGTCTGCTTTTAATGTGTTTCTGTTTTCCATCTGGTAACCCTCCGCCGAATGTCGGCCAAATATTTATATTGATAGTTTCGTTAGTTTTACTTGTTGCGTTTACTAAACAGTAACATTTATTTACTAAACTGTCAAGAGCAAAAGATAAAATATTTGAAAAACACGTATTTACATGAAAAATTAGATATTTTCGAGATAAAAATGTGGAATTAGTTATATAAAAGACGAAAAATTTATATCGACATTTTAGGATTAATATAGTAAAATGTTTACTAAACACGGGCGAAGTGTTTACCGGTTGATATTGTTAATACGGCCGGACTGTATTTACAAGGAAAGAAAAGATCTTGTAGATCGGTATGGCGGAAAAGAGGAGACAGATGGCGACTATCAGGGAAATAGCAAGGCTCGCGGGTGTTTCGCCGGCGACGGTTTCCAGAATATTAAATAATGACAGTACGCTTTCCGTAACAGAAGAGACGAGAGTTAAGGTTTTTGCGGTTGCGGATGAGCTGCATTACATGAAAAAGGGCGGGACTGACAAGGCTGCATATAAGATAGGTATACTTCAGTGGTTCTCGGCCGAGGAGGAGCAGAGGGATGATTATTACCTCAGGGCGCGCCAGGGCATAGAGGATTATTGCATCAGGAATTCAATATCGATAGTCAGGGCCTACAGGTCGGACGCCAATTACGGCGAGGTTATAAGCAACCTGAATGGACTTATATGTATAGGAAAGTTCAGTGCGAAGGAGACGAAGGAGCTTATTTCCGCCTGCGAAAATATCATCTTTATCGATATGTCGGTTGATAACCGCGAGGTTTCGACGCTTACGATCGATTTCAAGACGGCTGCGAAGGAGGCTCTCGAATATCTCTACAGGCTTGGTCACAGGAAGATAGCTTACATAGGCGGACTTGAATACGCTTCCGGCACAGACGCCATAGAGGATGCGAGAAAGAAGGCTTACCAGAGCTTCATGAAGACAAATAAGCTGGAACCGGTCATAAGAGAAGGGCAGTTTAATACGGCGTCGGGCTATGAGATGATGAACGGACTCCTGGATGAGGGAGTGGATGTGAGTGCTGTATTTGCGGCGAGTGACGCGATAGCTTACGGCGTCATGAGAGCGGTGAAGGAGCACGGAATGAGTGTTCCGGAGGATATATCGGTCATCGGAATAAATGATTCTGAGATGAGCCGTTTTTCGGAGCCGGCACTTACGACGATGCATGCGCCTGCCTATGAGATGGGGCAGCATGCGGCAAATCTTGTGTATGCGATGTCAAAGCTTAGCATCAAAACACCGCTGAAGGCGGGAATCACGTGCAACCTTGTGGTGAGAGAATCCTGCAGGGCGATCACAAAGAAATAGAACATAGTAAACCGGCCGCGGATAAGCGGAACCGAGTGCAACGAGTTAAACCGGTCGCGGATAAGCGGAATCGGTCATAGAAAAGCAGAACTGGTCACAGAGTAGTAAGGAGGACAGTTATGGATGTAGAAAAGATTGTAAAGGAAATGACACTTGAGGAGAAGGCAAGGATAGTTGCCGGACGTGATCTGTGGGACACATTCGAGATCGATCGTCTCGGGGTTCCGAGCATAATGATGAGCGATGGCCCTCACGGCCTTAGAAAGATGTTCCCTGCAGAGGGTAAGGTTGAGAATTACGGCGAGGGCGGAACCATCGATGCGGTATGCTTCCCGGCTGCCTGCGCGACTTCGGCTTCCTTCGATAGAAATATGATGTATGAGATGGGTCAGACTCTCGGTAAGGAGTGCGCTGCCGAGGACGTTCAGGTGATACTCGGACCTGCTGTAAATATCAAGCGTTCGCCGCTCTGCGGAAGAAACTTCGAGTATGTTTCCGAGGATCCTTATGTTGCGGGCGAGCTTTCGTCTTCATACATCAACGGCGTGCAGTCAGAGGGCGTTGGTACTTCAATCAAGCATTTTGCTGCAAACAATCAGGAGTTTGAGAGAATGTACGGCTCGTCAGAGGTGGACGAGAGAACACTCAGGGAAATATATCTTTCTGCATTCGAGACTGCCGTTAAGAAGTCGAATCCATGGACCTTCATGGCTTCCTATAATAAAATAAACGGTGAGTATTCAAGCGAGAATAAGTGGCTCCTCACAGACGTTCTTCGTAAGGACTGGGGCTACAAAGGACTTGTTATGAGTGACTGGGCAGCTGTTTCCGACAGGATCAAGGGAATAGATGCAGGTCTTGATCTTGAGATGCCGGGCAGCCACGGCGCAAATGAGGCTTATATCGTGAAGGCTGTTCAGGACGGTGAGCTTTCTGAGGAGGCTCTTGATGAGGCAGTAAGAAATATACTGAATCTCGTGGAGAGAGCCGAGAAGGGCAAGGCGGTGAACGCATCGACAGAGGAAAAAGTTACATTTGACCGTGCTGAGGACCACAGAAAGGCTGTTGAATATGCGCGCAACTGCGTAGTTCTTCTGAAGAATGATTTTGAGGCGCTGCCGCTCAGGAGAAATATCGGTAAGTCTGAGCAGGTTGCATTTATAGGTGAGTTCGCTGAGAAGCCTAGATATCAGGGCGGCGGAAGCTCACACATCAATACAAACAGAGTTGATTCAGCTCTTTCTGTTGCCGAGAGATATGCTGAGAGATACGGAAATGTCGGCTACGCCAAGGGCTTCCCTGCAGATGGTGATGTAACAAAGCCTGAAGAGGTTGAAAAATACATCGATGAGGCTATTAAGGCTGCACAGAGTGTTGATAAGATAGTTGTATTTGCGGGTCTTCCGGATTCCTTTGAATCAGAGGGCTACGACAGAACTCATATGCAGCTTCCTTCAATCCAGAACAAGGTTATCGAGGCGCTGCTTACACTTGGTATCCAGGTGATCGTCGTTCTTCATAACGGTTCGCCGGTTGAGATGCCGTGGGCTGACAAGGTTTCTGCTATCGTTGAGGCTTATCTCGGAGGCGAAGGAATAGGCGAGGCGGTTGTAGACGTGCTTTACGGTGCTGTGAATCCGTCGGGACGCCTGGCAGAGAGCTTCCCTAAGAAGCTTTCCGACAATCCGAGCCACCTTAACTTCCCAGGAACAGAGCACAAGGTTAATTACGCCGAGGGACTTTTCGTCGGCTACAGATATTATGACAGTAAGGAGATGGATGTCCTCTTCCCATTCGGACACGGCCTCTCATATACAAGCTTCGAGTATTCGAACCTTAAGGTATTTGCGGACAGTGAGAAAAATACCGCAACAGTCACCGTAAACGTTAAGAATACTGGAGATGTGACCGGTAAGGACGTTGTACAGCTTTACGTGTCGGACAAGACCGGAATGGTCACGAGACCGGTTCATGAGCTTAAGGGCTTCGAGAAGATCGAGCTTAGATCCGGCGAGACAAAGTCTGTTACCTTCAAGCTGGATGAGAGAGCATTCTCGTATTTTGACGTGAAGAAGCAGAGCTGGGAGATCCCTTCAGGAAAATACGTGATCGAGATCGCACATTCCTCTAAGGATATCGCCCTCACCGAGGAGATCGAGCTTAAGGGAACAGTAAGCTATGTTCCGTACATCGATAAGGATGTTCAGGTTGGAGAGCTTCTTAGCTGTGAACTTACGAGAGAATACACAAAGAAGGCTCTTGCTAAGCATGCAAAGAGCGGCTTCAATATCGATATGGACAATCCTGAAGCAGATGCTATGACTCTGGAAGTATTCAGATTCATGCCGCTCCGCGGACTCAGAAACTTCGGTGGTATCACGAATGAAGAGATCGCCGAGATCCTTGAAGGACTGAAGAAGCTTACGGGACAGGAAGATTAATAACTCCGGTATTCCGAATAAAAAAACAGACAGAAAAGCCCCCGCCGCACAGGACAAATGCCCTGTGCGGCGGGGTTTTGTATTGAAAGAAGATCGATATGTCATTTTGTGCTGAAAGAAGATCGATATGCCATTTTGTGCTGAAAGAAGATCGATATGTCAGGTTGTCATGATCCACGAGGTGTGGAGGGGTTCGTAGTACAGGGTTATGGTGCGTAGATTGTTAAATACAACAATATGGCACTCGAAGACCAGCGTGGCATCCGTTACATATACCCCGTTCTGCATGGTCCTCGTCCCTCTGTGGGAGAGGTCGTTATATTCTTTTATATTAAAGGTCTGTCTCTGTCCGTCATCGTCCGTGAATCTAACTCTGAGCGGTATTACGGAGCCATCCTGTGTATGCTGACATATGACGTCAACCTTTCTGCCGTTGTCCATATTATCCACCCTGTCAAAATATTACGCTGTGTTTTCCACGTACTGTACTGCGGAAAAACTATTCAGTGTTTGTGGTCATTGTACTGCCGGTAACATTATTTATTGTTTGCGGTCATTGTACTACTGTTTAGTATTTGTGGATATTATAGAACATATGTTCGTATTTGTAAATAGCTATTCGGGGGATTTTTTTGAACTTATTCAAGTCCTGATTCGGGTTTGTTCAGATATGTTCGGGAAAGTCTTCACAGCTGTCGTCTGCTTCGAAGGTGAGAGAGTTTCCAGTATGATCCTTGTCAAGCCTTGAGCCAAGCGCTTTATTCAGGCCTCTTAGGGCAGAAAAAGGCGCAAATATCTTAGCCCGCTCCATAGGATCCATCTTAGGATGGGCTGCCGCGAAGGCGTCGCCGTTATGAACCGGACGTTCGAGATTTATGATATCTCTGTATTTTATTCTTGTTTCCTGCTCGATATTATCCATATTTTATCTCCGAAATATCATTTAAATTCAGATCATGTGACCGTAAATCAGCCTGTACATCTCTCTGGTAGTCTTGTGGCCGATTTTTTCGTTCGTCCTATCATTAGGCCTTATGGCCGCCGATCTGTCCGTTCCTCTCTCTGGCGGTAGCGCCTTCAACCAGGCTGGTGCCGCGAAGGACTGCATTGTTGCCATAGCGCTTCTTTATGGAAAGCATGGCTTCCTGAAGGCTGCGCTCCTCGCGAAGCTCATCCGCTGAGGTGAAGAGGTCGTACTGGTAAGCGCCTTCCTCCTCGGGCAGCACATTATTTGCGGTGATATTCAGCCGCCTCACGGTCAGCTTCTTATCTATTATCTTATCGAAAAGCTCCATCGCAGCGTCGATTATCTTCTTTCCGGAGCTTGTATGGGTGCCGAGCCTTGTCATGCCGTGCCCGTGCTTAGGGATGCTTCTCCCGTAGTGATCGGTATGAATCTCACCGATGTAGATGCCATTATCGACAGACTCCCTGTCGTAGCCGATGTCTATTCCGATGGCGTCCGTCACGAGCCCCTTATCAACAAGATCCATGACCAGTGCATCCACCATCTCAAATACGATTATCCGCGCTTTCTCGGCCGTATAAGGAGTGGACAGAACCTGTCCGGAGCTGACACTTCTGGCGCCGGCCCTGTAATTCTTTATATAATACATGGTGGTCGGCTCTATGCCCCAGGCGTGATCTATCAGAAGCTCCGCATCTATTCCAAATATATTATAAAGCCTGTTCTCGTTAATCAGGCTCATTCTCGCAACGTCGCCCATGGTGAACATTCCGTTCTCGGCAAGCCTCTTCGCTGTTCCCGGACCGATCCGCCAGATGTCCGTGATAGGAGAGTAGTTCCACATCTTCAGGCGGTAGCTCATCTCATCGAGCTCGGCTATCCTCACGCCGTCGGCGTCCGCATCAACATGCTTTGCAACTACATCCATGGCTACCTTGGCAAGATAGAGATTGGTGCCGATTCCCGCAGTGGCAGTGATCCCGGTCTTCGAGAGGACATCGCGTATCATCTTTATAGTCAGTTCGTGAGCCGTAAGTCCGTAAAGCGGAAGATAATCCGTCACGTCCATAAATACCTCGTCGATACTGTAGACATGCATATCCTCCGGAGCAAGATATGATAGATAAACGTCGTAAATATCCGACGAAACCTGCATATAGTGAGCCATCTGAGGCGGTGCGATGATGAAGTCAACGTGCTCTCCGGTGGTCCTCTCAACCTCTCTCAGTCGCTGCTTCACCTCGTAAAGTCTGGCTCTGCCTGATATTCCGTAGGCCTTCAGGGCAGGAGATACCGCAAGACAGATGGTCTTATCTGTCCTTGATTCGTCGGCAACAACAAGCTTCGCCTTAAGGGGATCCAGGCCTCTGTTCCTGCATTCAACAGATGCATAGAAGGATTTGAGGTCTATGCAGACATAGCTTCGCCCGTCATTATTCTTTTTTCGCGACTCGTATTTATCCATATTTACCCCTGCATCATTCGAAGATTCATGTGACAGCTCCGGCCGCCGAACGTGTATTTATCACATATATACAGCAAAAGCGAACTTACATTCGATTATAGCATATCCGGGGCGCCCAGTCAAAATATCATTTTGTATTTATATGAAACTACGCAGCGGTATTTTTTAGTAGAAATTATGCTATCTTTAGTATAAAATAATGTGCGTAGTCTGATCAAAGCTGCATAAACGGCGCAGCGGGAGGAAAATATGACATTTGAAACAGACAGGCTGATACTTAAAACATCCGATACTGATATGACCGAACAGGTTCTTAAATACTACAGCGACAACAAGGCTTTCTTCGCAAAATATGAGCCGAGCCGCGATGATTCGTATTTTACCTATGAATATCAGAACGCACTGCTCAGGCAGGAACATTCGAATATCGAGAAACAGACCGGCGCGTATTATTACTATTATCTGAAGATCGATCCTGATCACGTGATCGGTTCCATCAGCTTCTCGAGGATAAGAAGAGAACCTTATCTCAGCACAATATTCGGCTATAATATAGATGAAAGATTTCAGGGGCAGGGCTACTGCACGGAGGCCTGCAGGGCGGCGATCGCAGACGTGCTTGAAAAAACTCACATCCATAGGATCGAGTCGAGAGTGTTGACGGATAACGACAGATCGATACGCGTATTGGAGAGACTCGGCTTCTTTGAGGAGGGCTTTGAGAAGCGGAGCATACTGATCGGTGGAGAGTTCCGCGACCACTTAAGATATGCGTACCTGAACGAGGAGTACTAAGGATTAAGGAGGTTCACTCGGATGAATGCGATCTGCATAGATGATGAAGAACTTATAATGAAGCTTACGGTTTCCATGTGTAAGGAAATACCGCTTATAGATGAGGTGCACGGTTTTACGTCGATTGGCGATGCTCTCGACTTTGTGGAGAAGAATCCTGTCGATCTGGCTCTTCTTGATATCGATATGCCGGAAATGGACGGTATCAAGCTTGCTATTCTGCTGAAGAAGAAGCTGCCTGATCTTTCTGTCATATTTATAACGGGCTATTCGGAATATGCCGTGGAGGCCTTCAAGATGCATGCCAGCGGCTATCTGATGAAACCGATAAGCAAGGAGCGTCTCGAGAAGGAGATAGAATACGCAGCTTCCCAGAAGAATACCACGCCAAAATATTCTTCGCATATCGTTGCAAGGACCTTCGGTGAGTTTGACCTCTTTGTGGACGGAAAGCTTGTAACCTTCAAGAGGGCGAAGGCCAAGGAGCTTCTGGCTTACCTTATTGACAGGCATGGCGGAAGCATCACAAGAACCGTTGCCTTTTCGGTGCTCTGGGAGGACCGCGAATACGACAGGACCATGCAGAAGCAGCTTGATGTTATAGTGCGAAGCCTCAGAGATACACTTCAGGAGTACGGCATCGGCGATCTTCTTTCGATAGAGCGCGGAACCATGATGATTAAGGAAGAGATGGTTGACTGCGACATGTACCGCTTCATCAAGGGAGATGTGGATGCGATAAACAGCTTCAGGGGTGAATATATGAATTCCTACTCCTGGGCGAGCATGACCGAGGGACTCGTTGCAAATATGCTGCTGTCGCAATAGTTTAGTTTTAACCCGATAAGAGATATTTTTATGAATTTTGAAGAATATACCATGCGGCTTCTGCCGCTTTTCCTTCAGCTGGTGGGACTTACCTTCGCTGTGCTGATAGACCCTTATATAGGTAGAAAATACAGAAGGGGGATGCTCATGATCATCGCCCTTATTTTCACGCTCACCGCTCAGAATCTGATCGAATATATGCTGAGCGACCACATACCTCTGCCAAGGCTGAGGATACTTGTCTCAATGTACGGATATATCATAAGGCCCGTCATTCTGGCACTATTCTTTACGATAGTTGTACAAGATAAGAAGCATCTGTTTGTCTGGTCTCTCACCATAATAAATGCGATCATATTCTCGACGGCTATTTTTTCGGATATCTGCTTTACCATCAGCAAGGACAATCATTTCTACAGAGGAACACTTGGCTACAGCTGCCATATAGTAAGTGGAATACTTATCCTTCAACTTCTTTTCGTGACACTGAAGGAGCTGAGACACGATAAAAAGATAGAGAACTCGATTCCTATCATAAATGTATTTATCATCGTGACTGCTGTGCTGCTGGACCTCTTCATCCCGATGAAGGTAACGGTTACAAGCTACCTGACGGTTGCGATCGTGAGCTGTACCGTATTTTACTATATCTGGCTGCACCTTATGTTTGAGAGAAAACATGCGAAGGCACTACAGGCAGAGCAGAGAATGCAGATAATGATGAGTCAGATACAGCCGCATTTTCTTTACAATACGCTGTCGACCATCCAGGCGCTGTGTAAGATGGATCCGGACAAGGCCTTCGATACAACGGAGAAGTTTGGAACCTATCTGCGTCAGAATATAGATTCACTCAGCAAGTCGACGATGATCTCCATAGATAAGGAGGTCGAGCACACACAGATCTACGCGGAGATCGAGGCAACTCGTTTCCCACATATCCATGTTGATTTTGATGTGGATTGCAGCGATTTCACAATCCCGGCTCTTACCATCCAGCCGCTGGTGGAGAATTCCATCCGTCATGGAGTGCGTATCCGCAAGGATGGCCGCGTATCGGTTACGGTGAGAAACAAAGGCGCCGGCCACGAGATAGTCATCAAGGATAACGGAAAAGGCTTCGATGTGAGCAACATCGGCAAGATGGAAGGAACCCACATCGGCCTCACAAATGTTAAGGAACGCGTGGAAAGCCAGTGCGGTGGCACCTTCACGGTAAACAGTGTGCTGAATGAAGGAACCACGATAACCATGTTCATACCGGAAAAGATAGATATAATACCGCAATTATAGAAAAAAGCAGCAGGGAATGACACGTCCCTGCTGTGTTTTTTAAGTTTTTCAGAGCTCTGTTGGACATTTGTTGGACGTGACATATTAACATAACTCTGTTATAATAATATAGGTTACGTATGAACGGACATTATGTCCGGGGGTATAAGGGAGAAGTATTATATGATAACATTTTCTGTAGACGATCAGCCTAATGTTTCTGACGAGATAGTTAAGATCATGAAAGAGATCGATCCGTCGGGAAGTCACAGCGCCTTCATGGATCCGAAGAAGGCACTCAAGTTTGTTAAGGATAATCAGCCTGATGTTGCATGGCTCGATATCGAAATGCCGGGAATCTCCGGACTTCAGCTTGCTATGGAGATAAAGAAGATCTCCGGGAAAACGAATATTGTATTTGTAACGGGATATGAGAAGTTTGCTTATGATTCCTTCCAGCTTCATGCCAGTGGCTTTATACTTAAGCCGGTCACGAAAGAAGCTATAGAGAGGGAGCTCAGTAACCTCAGGAATCCGGTTAAGAGAGAGAGTACAAGCGGAAAGCTCAAGGTTCAGTGCTTCGGTAACTTCGAGGTATTTGATAAGGACGGCAAGGCAGTGACCTTCAAGAGAAGCAGGAGCAAGGAGCTTCTTGCTTATTTGATCGACAGGCGCGGCGCCATGTGTTCGGCCGGCGAGCTCTGTGGTATCCTCTTCGAGGACAGAGATGACGTAAATGCGCTTAAGAAGCAGCTCAGAGTATTCATGTCAAGCCTTCGTGACGACCTGAAGAAGCACGGTTCGGAGAATGTGCTTGTGAAGGGCTGGAATGCCTACGGCGTTGACTGCTCACTGGTTGACTGCGATTATTTTGATTATATCAAGGGCGACAGCTATGCTGTAAACTCGTTCCTGGGCGAATATATGCTCCAGTATTCCTGGGCAGAAATGACTCTCGGCGAGCTTCTGATGAAGCCTGAAAGCTTCTAAAAAGGCCGGATAGAGTTGAAAGCTTTCTGAAGGACTGTGCAGAGTTGAAAACTTTGAGGTCTTCCGGGAAGACCTGAAAGAATCATGAAGTTAGGAGATAAACCATGAAAGGATCCGATTACAGAGCAATAAGAGTGCTTCCTTACGTTGTGGCGCTGGTGATAATCATCGCACACGCTGTAGCAATCGCACTTTCCATACTTGCGATAAAGGTCAGCATGTATTCGGGTGAGAGCTCATATAAGTTCCTGGGAACTCTTGTTTCCTACGTGAACTCTGTGAAGCATATCGCGATGATCTGTATGTTCATATGCCTTTACAGGCTTTCGGAGGTCACGAAGGGCTTTTATTATGCATGGCTGATCAGCCTTGTATATATGGTCAACGGCCTTCTGACTCAGGTTTTTTCATGGATTGCCGATGTTATAAAAGATAGTATAGCCGCAAATACAGCCGCTCTCGTGGTTTCTCTGCTGCCGGACATCAGCGCGATGTTCGTTATCTACTCGCTCCTCAAGGGTGAGTCAGAGGTGTACCACAATATGGGCGAGGAGGAGAAGGGGAAGTCGGTAAGAAGACTTGCTTCTATCTGGATATTTGTTGAGACCGGCGTGCTTTCAGCATATTATTTACTGTTTACTATTTGCACCCTTGCAAGAAGGGTATTTCAGTTTGATGACGTGGAAATACCGGGGGTGCTTTCAGTATGTTCATATGTATTTACAATAGTGCTCTCGTTGGCACTGCTTGTGTATTTTTTAACAGGCTTCAGGGTGTGGCTCACAACACGCCGTATGTGCTACGACTACTATCTGTACAATTATAATAATCAGATAAGGCAGATGAGTACCGGGAGATAAAGCATGACAACAGAATTCTCAAAAGCACTGAATATTTTCATCGTTATGGTATCCATCATACTGGCACTGACTATACTCGTGGTTGCTGCGAAGGCGAAGAACCACAGCTGGAGGATGGGCTGGTTCATAGCGTCGCTGTGCGTTGTCATAGGCGGCCTCAGGCTGCAGCTGACACCAATAAATATATTTAAGCACGACGATGTCGGAACCTTCGGGGTCAGCTCGGCCCGCGCAATGATATTTTATTCGCTTGTTGCGCCGCTGTTCTGCCTGTATTTCATCGAAAGTGAGGGCGAGAAGAAGAGACAGTGGGATATGATCTTCTGGCTTACTCTGCAGGGGCTGTTCTCACTTCTGATAGCTGTCCTTATCATATTCAGGGGCGTTGGATATCCGGTTTATCTGGCATTCCTTATGCAGTACATGATACTGGTACTCATGCTTACCCTGTCAAATAAGGATATCAGGGAGTGTATCGGCTTTATCATAGGAATGTGTGCGCCGATCACGGCGTCGCTCATAGGTATGGCAAATGTCAGACTGGACCTTATGGGCTTTGCGATAGTTATGCTGCTTCTGATAGTATTTTTCGGCTATCAGATGAATGTGGAGAACGAGCTTCTGAGGAAACAGGCAGAGCTGTCCGAGAACAAGATGGTGGTCCTTATGGACCAGATACATCCGCACTTTATCTACAACTCGCTGCAGCAGATAGCGTTGCTCTGTGATGACGAACCGGAGAAGGTGAAGCCTGCGATCTACAGCTTTTCGGGATATCTCAGGAAAAACCTCGAATCTCTGACAAATACAGGTATGATTCCGTTCATGCAGGAGATGGAGCACGTTGATATGTTCATATCCCTTGCACAGATACTTCCGTCAAGGCATTTCAGGGTTGAAAAGAATCTTGAGGTGACAGATTTCAGGATTCCGGCGCTCACGGTCCAGCCGCTTATCGAGAATGCGATAAAATACGGACTCAGCATGAGCACCGAGGGTGAAAAGATACTTATTGAAACCAAAGAAGAAAAGGGATATTATGTAATCCGTGTTGTCGATGATGGACACGGCGCATCAACCGAGCTTCCGGAGCAGAAAAAGAAGAAGAGCGTGGGTACTGAAAATGTGAAGACGAGACTCAAGGTTTTGTGTAACGGAACACTCTCTGTAAATAAGCTCGAGGTCGGTACAGAAGCGGTCATAAAGATACCTGTGAACGGTGTTGAGAATAAAATTACATAAAGTGCAACAAAAAATTTATTTGATTTGTTGCGCTTTTGTTATGCTTCATGTGATAAAGTCAAGACATCAAAGACAAACCATATTATTTCAAGGAGGCAAATATTATGAAAAAGAAGATTTTAAACATGCTCGAAACATTAGGAAAAGACAAGAAGAAGATGAGGGCGTTTAAGGTAATGTCCTTCGCATTTGTTGTAATGGCAGTAGTATTCTCATACAACGGTTTCGCATTTGCAGCTGAGGGTGCATTTGACGGAGTTGTTAAGCCAATCACAAACCTTATCGATTCTATCGTTAACCCATTACTTGTACTCGTTGGATCAGGCGGAACTATTTTCTGCATCTTCCTTGGAGTTAAGTATGCAACAGCAGAAGAGCCACAGGAAAAGGAAAAGAGAAAGCAGGCACTTAAGACAGCCATTATCGGTTTCATCCTTATTTTCGTTCTTATAGTAGCACTTAAGCTTTCTATCGATCCTCTTAAGAACTGGATGCAGGAGAGCACAAAGAAGAAGGCTACTACAGACGCTCTTATCGAAGTTGCTAAGTTCATGTAAATTATAATCTGTCTGCGGCTGCACAGTTTATGCTGTGCAGCATTGCAGGTTTATAGAGACTATCGTATCGGAGGCAGTATATGAAGAAAAAAACTAGAAAAAAGTGCATAACGGCCGCAATGGCTTTGATGTTTTCCATAGCCTTATTCGAGCAGGGCGCAGGAGCTTCATATGCTGATGATCCGACGACGGAGTCAGCAGGGTCAGAGGAGACCGGAAGCGAGGAGGAAGCGACCGAAGCGGGCGCGGTCAAAACCGATATCCTCAATGACGAAAACGGACGCATCTCCTTCTGGAAATGGGAGAGAGTCAATGAAAATAGTATTAATACTATATTCAAAGATGGCAAGTTCCACGCATGTATGTTCTGCTATAGCGAAAAGGCAGCTGTTGGCGACGGGGTTGCAAACAGGTGGAGATTCGTTTCGCTCTATAATGATAAGGATCATATCTATCTTCCGCGTGAGAATGTAAATTCAGGCTGGTACAATAGCTATAACAGGCTTGTAGATGTTGCGGGCGATGACTATGTGGCAATGGTTGAGAAGATATGGGGAGAAAAGTTTAATAGCGACAAGAAGCCATATTATTATGGCTTTGACCAGTATGAGAACTTTTTCTTCAAGATGGACGAGGATGGGCTCGGCGATGATAAGCTGAAGGGAATCAGCGATTGGATGTTTGATTCCGAATCACAGGTGATCAAGGATAAGTTCTTCACCACCGGCGGCTGTATGGGAACGCTCTTTGTCAAGGCGGAGGAAATCCATAATGGCAATATAATCAGAGCACAGATAGCAATCGTTGACGGTTCTGCAAAGAGCAATCCGGCAGATATGTCATATCTTGATCTTGGAGACAGAGCATCAAGTGAGCATATCTATATATATCCAAATAAGAGCGGCGGTGAAGGTGAGCCGGTTGCCCATCTGACAAATTATTATCCGTTTTTTGAGAGTAAGGATGCTGAAAGTCGTTATTATTCGATCGTTCAGACCACTTCGAGTAAAGATAACACATTATATGCTATTAAGGGTAATGCGGGTGCACTGCAATATCTCTGTCCTGTAAACGGGTGGCTTACTCCGATACATTTCGCATATATGAATGGTGTGGGACAGGATTACACCAATAATTTTAAGGAAAATATCCATTATACCTATTATCTCTATGCCGGAACCCAGTATGTATTTGCATCCTTAAAGGGAGAAGGGGGAGACAAGGATACAGGCGAAGGCGGAACGACGATCATAGATGACGGACAGATGCTTATAGTCGGCGATGCGACCTATAAGGACCAGAACGGCAAGACGGCGAAGGCTGACGGCGTTGTTCTTCCTGAAACCTCCACTATCATAGTTAAGAAGGGTGGAGTTCTTTCGATAGAAGGGGTCTTCATCAATAAAGGCACGATTATAAATGAAGGCGGAACCATAATCGTAAAGGATGGCGGAAGCGTATTTCCTTATATGGATTCCGCGGAGGGCTTTATCGAGATAAACGGCGGCGATATGATCATCATGCCGGGAGGCAAGGTTTATACGCTGGGACCATCACCCAAAAAATCAAACGGGGTTTATGTAAACTGTAAAGACTATCTTTCGGTTATAAATGGCGGGAATGTAATCAATTATGGAACACTTATGACCAGCAGATGTGCTATCTCGCATGGCAGCAAGATAGAGAATCGTAAAGGTGCTGTGGCAGCCTTCGGCATATATCTTGCGGATAATTCAGAGATGCTGAACAGGATGAGCTTTGACATTTACCATCCAGGTAAAGACGGCAGAGGCGAGAGTGTAAGTTATAGCAAAAAAGGCATAATCTATGCTCACTATGCAGGCGGAAGGGGGGTATTCCTGCCCGGTAAATATTCCTATGACAGTGACAGTGATGGTAAAGTGAAGTATTATTCAGATAAAGAGAAGGCGGAAAAGTGCGGTACACTCGTCGTTGAGCAAGGATCAAAGTGGTACAGTTCGAATGAAGATCGTATGCTGAATGTTATTGTCAGGGAATACTGATAAATTATCGGAAGGAGCGAATGTCAGATGAAAAAATGGCAGAAGATATTACTTAATATCCTGGTTTTAATACTTGTAACCGCTGCTACGGGAATTCTCATTGTATCGGTGGTTGAAGCTACTAAGGGTAAGGCATTTAAGGTGTCACCTAAGTACTTTCTGATGCCTAAGACATGGCTCTTCGGACTCATGGCATCGGTAGTTATTTCAGTTGTCTGGCTTCTTTCGGGAAGTAATCTGGACATGCTGATAACAGGTAAGGGCAAGAGTCTTCTCGGAGGTAAGAACGGAGAGGCTGATGTTGTCAGAGGTTCTCTGGAAAACAGCCGTTTCCTTACGGATCAGGAGAGAGATAAGTATTTCCCTGAGCATCCGTACAACGCACTTAAGGATGTCAAGAAGGACGGCATACCTGTAAGAGCAGTATTAAATAAGAAAAACAATCTTGAGGTTAACTTCCTGCCGGGCGCACATTCATTGGTTATCGGTGCTACCGGTTCAGGTAAAACAACCACTTTCATCAATCCTATGATCCAGCTCCTCGGTGCAACGGCAGCAGGAAGCTCGATGATCATGACAGACCCTAAGGGAGAGCTTTTTGATCTCCATTCAAAGTTCCTCAAGTCAAGAGGATACAATGTACTCCTGCTTGACCTCCGTGATACCTATTCATCTTCAAGGTGGAATCCGCTCGGTGGCATCTGGGATATGTATCAGGAATATGTAGAGCTTGGAAAGGGCATCAAGTTCCACAAGGACAATATGGCAGATTATCCGGATCTTAAGCAGCCGGATGGACCTGCAGAGGAAGGAAAGCCTTGGGTTGAGTGGCAGGGCAGGGCGTATTCGGACCTTACACACTGCCAGGATGATGTTTCGGTAACAAGACAGAAGATATATGACGAAATGTACGAGGATCTGAATGACCTCATATCGGTAATATGTCCGATAGAGAATGAGAAGGATCCTGTTTGGGAGAAGGGTGCACGTTCCATCATAATGAGTACCTGCCTCGCAATGTTAGAGGATTCCGAGGATGAGAGACTCGGAATGACGAAGGATAAGTTTAATTTCTTCAATATCAATAAGGCGCTTACCAATTCTGAGAACGAGTTCGCAGCGCTTAAGGAGTATTTCGAAGGAAGAAGCAAGCTGTCACAGGCCTATACACTTTCAAGACAGGTTCTGTCAGCAGCTGATACGACACTTTCTTCTTATATGTCAATCACCTTTGATAAGCTGAATATGTTCAATGACCGAGGTCTCTGCGGTCTGACAAGTGCAACAGATGTTCAGGCTGAGAAGTTTGCTGAGGAACCTACGGCGCTCTTCATGAAGATCCCTGATGAGAAGGATACCAGACATGGTCTTGCAGCTGTATTTATCCTTTGTATGTACAAGGCACTTATCAAGGTTGCTTCGGCAAGAGAAGACCTCTCACTGCCGAGAAATGTTTACTTCATACTTGATGAGTTCGGTAATATGCCGAAGATCGAGAAGTTCGATAAGATGATCACTGTTGGACGTTCAAGAAAGATCTGGTTCAACATGGTCGTTCAGTCATATTCACAGCTCAATAACGTATACGGCGAGAAGGTTGCCGATATCGTTAAGTCTAACTGTGGTATGAAGATGTTCATCGGTTCCAATGATATCGGAACCTGTGAAGAATTCTCTAAGCTTTGCGGTAACATGACAGTCCGCACGACATCGACATCTACAAATATCGGTGCGAAGGCAGGAGACATCAACCTGTCGGCTCAGACTCAGGTAAGACCTCTTATCTATCCGTCAGAGCTGCAGATGCTTAATAACAAGGAAAGTACGGGAAATGCCATTATCGTTACATTTGGTAACTTCCCTTTAAGAACAAAATATACACCTAGCTATCTCTGTCCGTTCTACCAGATGGGAAGGATGGATATGGAAGAACTCAGAAGCCATATGTTCAAGGCTGACGAGGTTTATTACGATCTTGACGAGAGAAACGGAATCGTTCTTGGTAAGAACGATGATGCGGATGCGGAGGCGTCATAAAGTATGAGAAAAGCGATAATAACCTTTGGAATTATACTTGCGGGAGTATGCAGTGCAGGAAGTATTTCCCTGGCGAGGACGACAGCCGGACCGGATATGCGCGACAGCTATTCCGGCCCGATAGATCCGATCACGGGGGAACCGATCGGCAGCAGTGAAGATACCGATGAAGACACCGGGGAAGTTGTTGAAGTCAGATGTACCGACGGATCTGTATATAACCGTGCATCAGATACCTATACCTACACCTTTGAAACAGGAAAGGTAGAGTGTAGTATTGCTAGCGGAATGATAGTGACCGGTGAAGTGGAAATAAAGGTAGACGGAAGTTCAACCGTAAGCTTCTATAAGAATGGTAATAAGATAGACAAGATACCAAACAGTGTTACCGAACCCGGAAACTATGTATTCACGTACGGTGATGCAAATCATACCGCACAGGTTATGAGCTTTCAGATAATAAAGAAGAAGACCGGACTCATGAATCAGTACATCATGCCGGAAGGCTTCTATGTAGACACAGTTGAGATAGACGGTACCGAGCAGAGTGTGGGCTACAGTTCGGTAGACATGACGCAGGAAGGCTTTTACGAGATTAATTACATCAACGGCGTCACAAACAGGGAATACACCTTAAAGGTTACAGTGGATCATACACCGCCACAGGTAACCTTCAAGGGACTTGATAAGAACAACAAGGCCAAGGGACCGGTTACGATCAAAGGACTTGAGGATGAGGACACAGTAACGGTCAAGTTTAACGGTGCCAAGAGCAGCCTTGGTATGAACAACAAGCTTACCGAATCCGGAAAATATACGGTAACAGTTACGGATGAGGCAGGAAACAGTGTTGAGAAGAGGTTCACGATCCTGATATATCTCAACCTGAGCAGTACACTTTTTATAGCGATAATACTTGCGGTTATCATCGGAGTATGTGTCGCACTTTACATTACAAGAAAGAGACTTAGAGTCAGATAGATCTTAGGAGGATCTTATATGGGTAGTATAGTAGACGGCCTTTTAAGCGGAATAAAAAGTGCATTACAAACATTCTTGGATTACGTTATCTGGGGAATATTCTACTTCGCCGAGATAGTGTTGCTCTTCTTTATTGATCTGCTTGAAGACATCATGACCATATTCACCGGCGAGAAGGAGGTTATGTACAATAACTCCAAGATGGCTCTGATCGATGTATTCTTTAATAACTCGACGATCAAGGGTATATACGGTGGAATAGCGATGATCGGTATCGTATTTTCTTTCGTATTTGCGATATGGAGTGTCATCAAGAGAGCCGGAGATCTCAGAGGAAAGCAGCAGGGAGTTACTCTCGGATCGATACTCGGAAATCTTCTGAAGAGTATAATACTTATCTTCTCAATGAATGCCATAGTACTTGTATCGCTCAAGGCAACAAATGTGCTTACAAAGCAGGTCAGCTACGCGGTTAGTAAAGGTGATTTGTTCACACTTGGCGGAGACGATATAGTATTCAAGGAAGATGATTATGCCACGATGGGCAGAATCATAAATACACTGGGTAATTACCGGTTAAATCCGTCCTATCGATCCAGGTACAATCTAAACGCGTGCTACAATGATATCCGAGCGGATTTGCAGCTGCTGGCGGACTCCGGAATGTTTGATTTCCATTACGTGGATAAGGACACGGATGGAGACGGTATACCGGAACCGACGTGGCAGAGCATCCTGGAAAAGATTGCGAATGCATATAATTATAAGGTGGAAGTTCCTCTTGATACCTACGATGATGCTCTTACAGCAGCTATTCTCGAGGCGATGGATACGCTTCAAAATAACAATCATGTAAGAGTACTTCGGAAGTATTCAAGAGCAGATATAGAGGAAAAGGTTGAGGACGGAATGTATGTTCCGCTGAACCGAATCATCTTCCTTATAGGAACGATGGGAAGTATTACAGGAGGCGCCGCAGCGAGAAATGATGTATTTAATGAACATCCGCGATTCGCAGATGGAGCTAGACTTCCGTTCTATATAGGTGAGAAGAGCATCTACAATTATGAGCAGGTAAGAAAGGTATTCAACCCTGCACCGTACAAGACAAACTACGTTGTTGTGGGCTTTGCGTGTATGGGACTCCTGATGGAGATGATAAGTATTATCCTGACCTGCGGAGTGCGAATATTTAACCTTCTGGCGCTGTATGTTGCAGCACCGCTGGCAATATCTTCGATGCCGCTCGATGACGGCGGAAAGTTCAAGCAGTGGTCGACGGCATTTGTTATCCAGCTTCTCGGAATCGTCGGAATGGTACTTTCGCTCAGACTGTTCTTCATGTTCCTGCCGATCGTTTGGAGCCCTGAGCTGGTTGTTTCATCAAATATAATTATCGACCTTGTGGTCAAGGTAGTAATGTGCTACACGGCTCTCGAGGCAGTAAATAAAGTAAACGGTATCTTCACCGGTATTCTTGCAGATAACGCAGGTTACCAGGCTATCTACGCAGGTAACATGAGAGATAAGCTTGAGAATTCAGCATTTGGTAAGGCTGTTGGCGGACTTACAGGTACAGGAGTTCTTAAGAACGGTTTCAGCAAGGAAGCTAAGCAGAAGAGGAAAGAAGATAAAGAAAAAGCTCATAAAGCAGATATGGATGCTGTTGAGAAGGATATAGCACATGCTGAGAAGACAGGTCACCACAGCTCAAAGTTTGGTGGCGGAAAGCTTCAGAAGGGCGAGCTTGATAAGATGAAGAAGGGGCTTGATCTTATGAAGAACGGCAACAATGGTAAGGGCATGAGCTACAAGGATGCTATGAAGCAGGCCGGTAAGGAAGGCAAGCAGGACGAGAAGCGTCAGAGCGATATGAAGAAACTTCAGGGCGCAATCGACTACGGCAAAGAGACCGGACGTAATGTTCAGACCGGTGAGAAGCTTAAGGAAGGCGAGCTCGATAAGATGCAGAAGACCTACGACAACATGGATAAGGGCGGAGCAAGCTTCGAGCAGGCATATGCAGCAGCTGAAAGAGAATACGATCAGGAGCAGAAGGACCTTAAGGGTGAGGGCGCCAGACAGAATGAAGTCGGCAGGAAGGAACCACCACCGGATGTTCAGAGAGCTCAGATGGCTGCAGCAACGATGCAGGACAATGACTATAGAAGACTTAAGGCTGATTATGAATTCGCAAGTGAGAATAATGAACACCTTATCGGCCATCAGCCTCTTAAGAGAGGTGAGCTTGGTCAGATGAAGGAGACCTTAAGACAGTACGAAAGTATTCATAATACGGGCGCATTTGCACCGGATCTGCCTGAAAATCACAGACAGAGTTGATAGGATACAGATATAAACGGTTTTAGTTTAAACAATTCCGAAACACCGAAGACGTCAGGTACGAGGAAGGATAATAAATGAGACTCATCCCGGGAAAAACAAAAGTCAAAATTGAATTATTCAGGAAGGTAACACTTTCGGATGTAGCAGTAGGACTTGTTGGTCTGGTAGCGGTGACATTATGCGTAATATCATCGCTTCCGGGCAGATGGATCATAGCTATGATCGTAGCGGCTATCTTCGCACTCATGCTCTTCCGTATAGAGGAAGAACCGATGTATGTATTTATGTGGCATATGCTGCGATACAAGGCATATCCGAGAAGATATTCGCGAGTATTCAGCGATAAGCTTCTGTCGAAGGCAGGTTATGAGAATGCAGTAGACGAGATGTTTAATGAAGAGGATGCCGGCAAGACCGACAACTCCGATATCATTGAGGAAGCTGCTAAGGAGCAGGCTGCAGAGGCGGTTCAGGCGGTAGAAGAGGAAGCTGTTGAGACAGCTGAGGCAGTAGAGGCAGAGTACCTGTCAGAGGACCAGTCCGACGTATATGCAGAGGACGGCAGCTACGAGGAAAGTTACGAAGACAGTTATGAAGACAGTTATGGCACAGGCGTTGCGGAAGATGCCATTGAAGCTGTTGAAGCTGTCAGTGATGAGGCGGCTGAGACTGTAGAGACGGTTGAAGCAGTAGCCGAGGAGGCAGCGGCTGAGGCAGAGGAAGCGGTTTCAGGCAAGAAGTCCAAGAAAAAGGACAAGAAGAAGGGCAAGAAAACTGCGGCGACAGCTGAGACAAAGACTGCAGAAGCTAAGCCGGCGGCACAGACACCAAATACACCGGCAAATACCAAATCAACTGTTCTCGATGCGATGAAGGCAGCTACGGAGGCCTACAAGAAGGCCACTGATCCGGCAGAGAAGAAGAAAGCCTTCAACAAGATGATCGTTGAGGAGAACAAGGTATTAAAGAACAGGAAAGCTACCGAAGCAGATAAGAATGCGGTTTGGCTTGCAAGAGCTGAAAGATCCGCAGCAAAGAGGCAGGAGAAGGCTCAGAAGAAGGATGAAAACGCATCATTCAAGGATATGGCCGATCTTATGCCGTTTACGGGCATCAGCGGTAACTTTATAGAATATAACGGAAAGTATTTCGGCGCTGTTATCGAGATAGATCCGATTGAGTTCCGTTTCTTCTCAAAGCACAGAAGAAATAATTCGATTGAGGCCTGCTTCGGCAGAGTTCTCAGAAGTATGCACGGTGATTACGGTGCAAATATAGTAAAGATTCAGAGACCTATCATATATGATGATTATCTTGATGCGGAGTACGGAAAGCTCGCGGATCTGAAGAAATCATTCGAAAGTGGTCTCCTGAATGAAGAAGAATATCAGGCGAGAGTTGAGATACAGTTTGATCGTATCAACGAGGTTAAAGCACTTTGTACAGATTATAAGGTTATTGAAGGCTTCTATTACCTGGTATTGTTTGACAGCGATAAGAGAAGACTTGATACAGCAGTTAAGCAGGCAATCGGCTCACTTGAGCAGGGCGAGCTGACAGTAAGACGTCTCGATACAAAGGGTCTCGCACTCTTCCTTAAATATACAAATACTCTTGATTTTGACGAGAGTGAGATAGACAGGATCGAAGAGGGTAATTACGCAGCATGGGCTATGCCTGAAAACGTAAAATTCTCAATGAGAAGAACCCAGATCAATAATATCGTAACTCACAATATGAGAGTTATAAATTATCCGACAGTAGTCGGAGATGCATGGCTGGCAGGCGTTATGTCATTCCCGGGAACCAAGGTTGTTGTCAAGGTTATACCAATGGATAAGACCAAGGCTATACGTTCCATCGACCGCTCTCTTGCAGAGCTGAGAGGCCAGTATATGCAGACAAGCCTTGATTCCAAGATAGTAGAACTTCAGGAGCATATCGAAACCCTTTCTTCACTGCTTGTAACACTTAAGCAGGATAACGAAGCGGTCATGTCGGTAAGTATCTACATCACGGCATACGATGTAGTAGCATCAAAGGAAGCAAAGCTTCTTACGGAAGATGTAAAGACGATGCTTCCATCGGTTACAGATATGAAGAAGACCGTAAGAAGAAACTGGTCAGAAGCAGGTATGAAGGTTTCAGGAATGGACTTCATGCAGATACAGGGCTTCATCGGCGGCCAGATATCAGCTTACGATCCGCTTATAAAGGATGCGAGAGGTATCCCGACAAATACCATAGCAGGTATGTATCCTTGGGTATTTGCACATATTTCGGATAAGGGCGGTATCAAGCTCGGATCCGCAGACGGTGTACCTGTATTTATCAACTTCTTCAGAAGAGATTCTGAACGAGTTAACTCTAACATGGTTATCGTCGGTAAGTCCGGTTCAGGTAAGTCTTACGCAACGAAATCACTCCTTTCGAATCTGGCTTCAGAGGATGCGAAGATATTCATCCTCGACCCGGAGAACGAGTATTCGGAGCTTGCACATAACCTGCACGGTAAGATGATAAATGTAGGAAATGCAACGCAGGGACGACTTAATCCTTTCCACATCATCACAGCACTTGATGATGATGAGTCGGGAGACAGCAGTACAGGCGGAAGCTTTGCAACCCACCTGCAGTTCCTTGAAGAGTTCTTCAGACAGATACTTCCTGATATCGACAGGGACGCTCTGGAGTACCTCAATTCACTTATAGAGAGGCTTTATCTTAACTTCGGTATCACGCCTGAGACAGATCTTGCAACACTCACGGCTGATGATTATCCGATATTTGATGACCTCTACGATATAGTTCTTTCGGAATTCGAGAGAACAAACAATGAATACTTGAGACAGCTGCTCCGTTCACTGGTTAACTATATTTCAAAGTTCGCTGCAGGCGGACGAAATGCAAATATCTGGAACGGACCGTCAACTATCACAACAGAAGAGAACTTCTCGGTATTTAACTTCCAGTCACTGCTTGCTAACAGAAATACACTGATAGCAAACGCGCAGATGCTCCTGGTACTTAAATATATAGATAACGAGATTATTAAGAACAGGGACTACAATACAAAATACGGCTTAAAGCGTAAGGTAGTTGTAGTAATCGATGAGGCACACGTTTTCATCGACACCAAGTTCCCTGTAGCCCTCGACTTTATGTTCCAGCTGGCTAAGCGTATCCGTAAGTACAACGGTATGCAGATAGTCATCACACAGAACATCAAGGACTTTGTAGGAAGTGAGGAGATCGCAAGAAAGTCAACCGCTATCATCAATGCGTGTCAGTACAGCTTCGTATTCGGACTTGCTCCGAACGATATGGATGACCTCTGTAAGCTCTATGAGAAGGCAGGCGGAATCAACGAGCAGGAGCAGGAAGACATCATAGGTGCTAAGCGTGGACAGGCATTCACGATCATGAGCCCGACCTCAAGATCATCCTTCATGATCGAGGTTCCGGATTCGATGGTTGAGATGTTTGAGAACCGCGACTACGTAAGCCAGTATTTCTCAGGGGCAGACGGAGAAGAGTACTGGAACGATTTCGTAGTTGAAAGTAGAGAAATACATGACAGAAACCTTTCGGACCGTAAGGTTGCAGAGAGGACTAAGAAGGAAAGAAAGAACAATTCATCGATCAGGTCGTCCGTAACCTTTGAAGAATACGGATTCATCCCACCGATCACCGAGCTTCAGGAAACTCCTGCAGCAGAGGAGGATGAAGAGCTTGAACCGGTCAGCGAAATATTTGACTGGGAGAAGCCGCTTCTCGGAATGGAAGAACAGAAGCCGTCGGCAGTTGAAAGATATATGGCTGCTGAAGAGGTTGTTGATCGTAAGGAATACGAGATGGCAGTGGGACGCTTCGGAGGCATAAGCTTCCAGGAAATTTCTGCTGAAGAAGCTGATAAGATGAATACCGACAGATCGGCAGCAGCCAGTTCGGGCGGTATAAACTTTACAGAAGAGGTAGCAGCACCTGTAAGCTCAGGAAGCATCAATTTCACGGAAGAGGTTGCGGCACCTGTAAACTCAGGAAGCATCAATTTCACGGAAGAGGTTGCGGCACCTGTAAACTCAGGAAGCACCAATTTCACGGAAGAGGTTGCGGCACCTGTAAACTCAGGAAGCACCAACTTCACAGAAGCACCTGCAGCACAGGCACCTCAGTATGCAGCACAGGCACCTCAGTATACACAGCAGTACGTGCCTCAGTATACACAGCAGTATGCACCGCAGGCTCCGCAGTACACTCAGCAGTATGCGCCACAGTATAACCCGGCAGCTCAGGATGCAGTATCTCAGAAATATATCGATGAATCTCTTGAGAAGTTCAGAGAATCCATCAGACAGGAATTAGAGAAGGAACTTACCGAGAAGATCAAGTGGATCTCAATCGGTGCAGGACTTGCGGCAGGTAACAATAATCTTGCAGCGGCAGCAGCAGGAAGTGTAAATGCTAAGAGAAGCAGTACCGTAGTAAGAGAGAGAACCGAAGAAGCAATCGGTGAGGAAGAAGAATACACAGCAAGTAGCCTCGAGTCGGATGACAGCTTATCACTTGGCTATGATGAGGAGGAAGAAAGAGACGACTTCTCATACGACGAGGACGAGGAAGAGAATATCTCAAGCTTCGACGAGGATGAAGAATCTATCGATGAAGAAGAGGATTACTCATTCGACGACGAAGATGAAGAAGAGGATTACTCATTCGACGACGAAGATGAAGAAGAGGATGACTTCTCATTCGATGAGGATGAAGCTTCAGATGATGAAGATCTTTCATTTGACGAAGAAGAAGATGATGATGATGATGATGATGATCTTTCACTCGATGACGATGAAGAAGAGGAAGAAGATTCCTTCTTCGATGACGATGAGGATGAGGAATACTCAGATGATGATTCGGAAGAGTACGAACCTGCGCCGTTCCTGTTCTCAGAACTGCTTGCAGAAGCAGCGGAGGAATATGCTGATATGGATATAGAAGAACGTATGGAAGAGATGGGCGAAGAGGTTATGGAGATCACTCTCGAAGAACTCATGGCATACATCAAAAAACAGCGTAAAAAGAAATAACAATAAAACATGTTTTATAATTTTGGGAGGATAAAGAGATGGATATAAAGCTTGTTAACAGAGGAGACACAGGAGAACTCATAATGTCGGGAGATCTGGATACGAAAACCTCCAGAGATGCTGATATGATATTTTCACAGATGGCTGACAGATTCAAGAATCTGACGCTTAATATGACAGATCTTGAATATATATCCAGCTCTGGACTCCGAAGCATCAGGAATCTTTACATCAAGATAACACAGAATGGTGGAAGGCTGGAGCTTACAAACGTTAACGAAAATGTCATGGAGGTTTTCGAAATGACAGGACTCGCAGGATTACTTAACATCAGGTAGATTATTTTATTTAAGAGGGATGACTATGAAGAAGAGAGGATTTATCAAAAGAATAGCGGCTGGATTGGCTCTCTCACTTGTTCTTACGGAGCTCCCTGTATTTCCGGCAAAGGAAATAGAGGCTGCACAGGTTTCGGAGGATAAGGGGTCATCTTATTATGTTTCCGAACTGGGAACGGATGGCAAATATATTCTGAAGGACCCAACAACAGAGAAAACAACCGAGGGAACAACTGAGGATAAGACTATTGTTAAAACTTATTCAATAAAGCCTGATCCGGATGATGAAGAAAAGTATTCCGACTATGGTGCGGTTTCGGCATGGAAGGACAGACAGACCATCCAGGCTCCATCAAACACCTACTGTATGCATGTTGGAACCGGTGCAACTCAGGGTGATACGGTTCTCTACTATGCGATCGAGTATACGGATGTAAATGATGTTACAAGAACACAGTTCGTATTTCCTTCTATTGATGCCAAGGACAGATCTGATGCACTTCTTAAGTATGGTGCAAACGGAAAAGCTCTGAATCAGACCTACGGAGACAATATGCTGAAGGAGTTTAACTATTCCGAGGATTTGCAGAACGAGGATCCGCTGGCAGCGTGGAGTGTTCAGGATTATGTATTCCAGACGGATGCCGAGGTTAAGAAGGTAGACAATATCAAGATCTATCTCGGACAGGGCAGCTGGAATATCCAGGGACTTGAGATCTATAAGGTTGATTCTTATAAGGGCTATGAAGAGTATGGTATAGTTTCCGGAAAGCAGTTTCTTGATTTCGAAGGCTACAAGGTATCTGAGGTTGTTAAGACCAACAGCCAGGTTACTTTCTCAACATCGGGAGCGGATGCAGTTATCGTTATCGGCGAGTCAGAGGATGTAAACCAGTACTGCACACTTAAGAATTTCAGTAAGGGTGAGTCTGAGAAGAAATATGCAGTTGAGAATTATGTTTATTCCTTCAGAATGGATTTCGTGGATCAGATGGATGCGGGTATCGAAACCTTCGCAAACTCAAACGGTCAGAAGGTAGATTCATTTAAGGATAATATAGTTGAAGATATAGTTATAGAGTTCCAGTATAAGGATAAGAGCGGCTGGACAAGAAAGGTTGCTCTTCCGGTCATCCTCAGCAGCTACGGATGTGTGCTGGAAAAGGAAAAAAATGGAACAATCCTCGGCTTTGGCCAGAGAGGTGACACGCTGGCATTCATGGGACTTTTCCCTGATATGGATTATATAGTCGGAAATGTAACCCTGAGTGTCGGAAAAGCAGCAAGAGACAGACTCGCAGAGTCCGGCATCAGTGTTTCAAACGGTACCGGCAGTATGAAGCAGTCGATGAATAACACTACTACCGATGATATTCAGATAGCAGGTATATCGTTCTACAAGGGCGCATGTATGCCGTATATCCAGGATGGTATCGACAGTGATGGCAAGAAGGTACAAGGTGCAACAATTGATTACGCATTTGAAGGTTCACCTTTCACATATTTCACAACCACCGATGAAAGAGGAAGGCTGGTTAAGCCGGGTGGTAAGGAGCAGTTTAAGCTTACAGCTTATAAGAGCGGAGCAACACTTACAGCTTCAAGCTCAGCAAGAAATAAGTTCCTCGTAACAGTTTCCACAAGTAACATTAAGAAGTGCGGAACAAAAAATGATGTTACGATGAGATTCAAATATGATACACGTGACGGACAGCATAATAAGACTACACTCTACAATGTTAAAAATGCAGCTGTTGAGTATATGGGAACCTGGCCGGCGACAAACGGCAAGGACTTTATAGGATCTATAGCTCTTACAGAGGGAAGTACAATCTCATTCCTGATCGATGCTATCAATCTTAAGCAGTTTACAGGAGTTGATGTTAACCTCCTCGGTGATGATGAATGGCAGATGCACAACCTCACCATTGATTATGTAGAGAAGTTTGAAAAGAGACGTGCTTACGTTGTTGACAAGACTGTTTCCGGAGTTACAACTCATTTCTGGATCGACAGATCGATGGTATCCGCACAGATATTTAACATGGGCGGATCGGCTGTAACAGTTCTTGATAAGGCAGGAGATGCCGTATACGGAAACGGAAGTAAGATACAGAATAATAAAAAGCCGCTTACAGACAAGGATGGTAAAGTGGTAACCGATAAGGATGGCAATCCGATATATATTGACGCCGATGATGTTGTTGAAGGAAGAGCAGTCGGCGATGAACAGTTCTTCGCAGGAGGAACAGGCTACAGCTTCAATTTCACAAATAATACAACTATAGAAGAAGTAGACAGAAGACAGTATAAGGACGTACTTTACGTCATGAGCTATGAGGATACTGCAGTTGACTGGGGCTTCTTCAAGGAGGCCAAGACCTTTGATGTAACCGTTAAGGTTGCGGATGATCCGGACTACGATAACGGAGACGGTGATTCTGGTTCAAAGAACTACTTCTATTTCCAGCTTGATTTCAGCAACGGAAACAGTGCTTACGTTCTTGCAAACCAGCAGCTGACAGCCGATGGTTTCAGATCGGGCAAGTCAGAAACCTTCTCGATCAAGACAAACAGAGATTACGGAGATCTTCTCGGAGTACGTATCATTCCTGAGGATCTTTCATCAGAAACAGATGTATTTGATAAGCTTAATATAGAGAAGATAACTATTACCGAAAAAACAAGCGGCGGTGCCTTCATGAACTACGTTATCGATAACGTAGGCTGGATTGAGATCGACTACCGTGATGAGCTCGAATCAGTTACTCCGGGTGGCCAGAAGGCAAGAATGCAGAAGGAAATATCACGTTACTTCAATATAACTGACAAGCAGAAGTCGGTAAGACTTCTCTGCGAGATAGTTACACTTCCGTGGGATAATGATTATCTTCAGTTCCAGGGCTCTGTAATGGCAGAAGTTGTATATGTAAGCTCAGAAACAAAGACGATACAGACCATGTCCTTCGATGTTGTTCAGTATATAGCGGAATATATGAACAAGACGGCGAAATCGGTTGAAACCTCGACGGATCCGAATTCGCAGGTAGTGAAGGCGGCGGGACTGAATACCATATCCGATCCGGAATGGATGTTCAGACCTAACCATACAGACAGACTGATATTCCCGGCTATACCGGACCTCGAAACCATAAAGAGTATCCAGTTTACGGCACAGACCAGAAACGGATATCCGGCTATATGGAATATCGGACAGATAACATTATCACAGATAACCTCAGACAGTGGTTCTATACAGCTCACCACAAATGAGGAGTATTTAAGAGATATTGAAGCGCAGGAACTCTGCAGAAGTACAAACAGCAAGGTTATTTCAACAACACTTCCTATCGGTAAGGCGCAGAGAACCTCAGTATTTAACTTTACAGACAACCAGATCGTATGGGTATCTGATGCGTGGGCAACACCTGTATCAAGAATACCTGAATCAAACAGTGATACAGTTAATGTTTACATACATCCATCACCTGGTTCATATAACGTAGATGATGTAAACGTAAATATTTCATACCAGTACGGTATCCCATTCTCTAAGTATATGCAGATAAGCTATGATAATCTGTATACATCGGGAAGCGGAACCAAGGATGCGATATTCTACGTGAGAGGCTTAAATGCAGCAAACTTCGTGAGTCCGGGCAAGCTCGAAATCCGGTGTACAAATACCTATATGGCATTCGATTATGCGGTGGTACAGCATGAGAGGAATGGAGTAATAATCGATACTTATGAGTATTACTTCTTCGATTCGTCGGCGATACTCGGTATCGAAGCATCACCGTCCAGCAGGAGACAGTACACGGACAGGACAGAGGAAAAGGTTATTCTTGCCTTTGGTAAGGATACGGAAGAGCAGAATCTCGTCCCTGAGACAAATGATATAGCGGTTGCTGTACATTACACCTCAACCATCGATCCTACAGGCTACGAGTATACATCGCCTTACGTATATCTGACAGATGTGGGCTACAAGACTATTTCCGAAGGCCTCTGGGCAGAAATACCTTTCAAGGTAAATAACGTAGACAAGGTTACAGGCTACAGTATAGCAGCCTACGGAAACCTTAAGGGTACGATCGATGAATCGGCAATATATGCTTATGATATTTTAGATGAGAATGATTCACAGAGTCTTGTAACTATGGAAGAGGAAGCACTTGAATTAACCTTCAAGAATTATGCTCCGGTTATGGAGAGCTACAAGCTTACAGATAATCTGAAGAAGCATAAGTCAAAGGTTAATGAGTACTACGGACCTGATACGGTTACACCGATATTCTTCGACTTCACAACAGCTTCGGCAACAACCAAGGGCGAGGGCGGAACAAGAGCCAAGATCAAGGCAACCTTCCATTACATCGATTACAGGAAGGTTGAAAGAACCAAGACATATGATGATCTGAGTCAGTACATAATAGGCAAGAATAAGGAATTCCTTACAAATGAAACCCAGACAGTCAAGATATTCCTTGAAGAGATGGGAAGCGAATTCGATCTTATTTCAGTAGAGCTTCTTCCTTACTTCGATACTATCGTAACGGAGAAGGATATCTCAGAGGTTGTAGAGGATGCAGCTAATGAGAAGGAAGAAGAGGATGCAAAGAAGGCGGAGGCCGAGAAGAACGGCGAAACACCTGACGCAAAGATTGATGATCCAGACAATCCAAGTGCTGAGACCATCCTTGAGAAGACTATCGAAAACCAGAATGCAAGCTGGACTATCCGTTCCGTTAAGGTAACTATAGCTGACGGACAGATAACACCGCTTGAGAGAAAGGTTGATAAGACATTCTCAGGACTCCAGCAGGGCGGAGAGATCATATTTAATAGTGCATCACTCATAAGCTCTATAAACCAGAATGGTTCCGGAGATTACACCATCACATCTGTACCTCCTAACTTCCTGGCGAAGAAGGATGATATCTTTACAGGTAAGGTTACAGTTATCAACTCGCTGAACGGCTTTGGCGTAAAGGTTTACAGAAAGGTCGGAGATGCACGTGAGGATATCACACAGGATAATATTGTAATAGACAATGCAGCAAATAAGTTCTGGTTTGTTGTACCGGAAAGCAAGGATCCTTATAACAATACAGTTTATGAGCTGGCTATTTATCCAAAGGACGATCCTGATACCCAGGATATAGTATATGTAACTGTTGAGAAGACGAAGGAGCGCGAAGAAGCTACTACGGAAAATACAACAGAGTCAACTACCGAGGGTACGACGGAGAAGTCAACTGAGGAGAGTACAGGATCACAGCAGGACAACACAGAATCAAACACCGATCAGAATAATGATCAGAATACGGATCAGAACAATGATTCAAATACTGAATCAGGTACCGCGGATGACACAAACAAGAACGATTCCGATGGATTCCCTTCAGTTGATCCGGTTGAATCAAACTAATGAGGTCATGACATGAATAAGAAAAAAGTGATCATAGTTGTAATTATTATAGTTGCGCTGCTACTTGCAGCAGGCCTTGCCTTCTTCCTCTTTTTGGGGAAGAAGGGAGGCAGCAGCAAGACGAAGCTCTTTAGCGATTCGGACTACCCTTGTGAATACAAGGTTACAAAGTCCGGCGTCGAGCTGACCCTTGACGGAAGCAAGACTCCTAATCTTAAGTGGGAGTATGAGATGAAGCGCGACGGGATCTTCGAGATCACAACAAAGAGTGAAGAGAATAAGGGCAAAGTTACATATAATATCAAGGTCTTAAGAGGAGGCTCTACAGATATTACCTTTAAGAGAAAGGATGAACTTGCCGGTTACAACTATGACGCTGCAAGCGTTAAACTTACATTGTTTGCGCTTATGAACGAAGGCGAGGAGTATGAAATAGTAGTATCTGAGGAGGCGTCGGTTGATTCAGAGATGACGACCAAGGTTGCCGAGGATACGGATTGCCCTTTCATGATAGTAAACAGTTCTACCGGTTATTCATATATCGTATTTCCGAATGGCTCATCAGACTGGTTAGTGGACGATCCTTCAGGAAAGTTAAGGTGTTCGATTGGTTATTCGTCTGACGAAATAGAAACGTTTTCATTCTACGATTATGAAGCTGATTCACAGCTGGATTATACGGCAACAAACAATGATGCGGTAAATATCACAGCATACGAGACAGTCATAACATTGACAAGCGAAAAGCGTGGTCGTACGGAGTATATCAAGGTTAAAGTTAGTGAGAAGGGTGGCATACAGCTTTCACTGACAGAAGCTCCGAAGGATAAATGATCATTACGAGGTGAAAACCATTGTTAACTAAGAAGACTAAGAGAAATCAGGTTTTGATGGAAGCCAGACAGGTACTGCTGGGACATGTGAGATCGGCAGAAAACGGACATCTGATCGCAGATATGGATATGCGTATCCAGACTTGGGGAGCCGCTGACGGCTCCCACAAGATCAGAGTCTGGGGCGTCAAAACCAGACATTATTTATATAACGCTTCAGATGTAAACAATACCAAGGTGGTTTATGAGGCTGGAAAGCTCATGAACAGTGTGGGCCATGGTGTTGATTTTCAAACAAAGAAGGATTCTGTCGCAAGCCTCGTTAAGCTGTATATTTTCTACCCGACAGTTCTTCTTTTTTTTGAAAATGAAGATAATGAGCTTCAGCTTTCAATCTATACTGCAAGGACTATTTCCTCGGGACTGGCGGTCCGCTTCGCCAGAAAAAGATTCGAGAAGGAGATGAGAGACTATCTTGAGCTTGAATCGAGGAGGTCGTATAAAGAGCAGGCTGAACCGGAGAAGGAAGAGGAAACAGACGAGAACGGTATAGAGCGTAAGAAGGGCAAAAAGAAGAAGGGCCTTCTTAAACGTGATAAACAGATATATGAACCTTATGATTTCGGTGCTGATGCAGGGGAAGAGGAAAGTGATGAGCCGGAGCTTGCTGAGGACGAAGAGGAAGTATGGGACGGCAGTAACTGGGTCATTCGTAAGAAAAAGGAATACGATGACGACGAAGATTGATAAGTAAACGGACTTGAGCCGGCTTTGATAGCAGCAGAATAACGAGGAAAATAAAAGGGGTGACAGTATGGCAGAGAATCTATCAAACGGATATGAACTGGGTGATGCAGATATTTCTGATATCATTATGAGGATCAGTGAAGACGGAACATCAATAATAATCGATGCGGTGGACGAATCCATCGATTTTATTCAGGATTTTATTAAGAGAAAGCTCATGTCATATGGCTGTGAGAAGAAGGCTATGATGCAGATCAGGCTTGCGGTTGAGGAAATATTTGTAAATATTATTTCCTACGCATACAGACCTGATGTAGGAAAGGCCGAGATCTATGTAGAGGTTAATGAAGTGCCTCTTTCTGTTATGATACAGTTTATGGATTCGGGTAAGCCTTTTGATCCGCTTGCGCGCCCTGATGCAGATACTTCAGGAAAGATGTTCATGGAGAGACCGGGAGGATTCGGTATCCTTCTCGTCAAGAAGACTATGGACTCGGTTGATTATGAATATAAGGATGGTAAGAACATCCTGAGTATAAAAAAGACCTTCAGTGATGGGACTGCTGAGAACAAAGAGTGAGATTTCCGTGTGATAATGGAGGATAAAGGTGAAGATACTTCGCAGATTTAGAAAAAAATTAACATCAAATATCTACGTTATCCTCATTGGCATATTTGTACTTTCACTTGGGGTCTTTGCCATTATCGTAGGCGGGGTTGGTTATTTTGCATTTTCAAGCACTCTGACCAAGGAATACAAGGATTCGGTTTACAAATCAGCTCTGGTTGCTACCGAGGAGTTATATCTGGATTTTGATTATTCGAGAGCTGGCCTTGATGCTATCGGTCCGGAGCTTCTGGATAAGCTTTATTATGGATATTATCTCGATCAGGAAAAGCTCTTGGCAGACTTTGTTTTTGGCGAAACTGATGAAGAACTGGATCGCTCAGCGAAGCTCTTTATGCAGGCAATTGGGATAAGTGAGGAGGAACTTGAGGCTGTTGATTTCGGAAAGTTGGGATGGCCGGAGCTGAAACCGGGATGTGCAAAATATTATTACGAAGGGCTGTTTACTATGACATCATGTGCATATACATATTTCGCTGTCAGGGATGAGCTCACGCAGATGGTAGAATCAATGAATCTTGCGGTAATGTATTATATAGTTCCTGATCCGGGCTATGAAACCTACACATGCCTCGTAAACTGTCCTAGTAAGAGCAGCGGCTATACAGCATGGGGCTACGGAACCAAAAAGAATACATCAACAGAGGAGTACGCAGAGGCGTACCGAAGGATATATGAAGAGGGCTCTACCAAGGAGGTCATTTTAAGAAATAAGAATCTGAACGGAGCAGAACCTCATGTTACAGCACTTGTTCCGGTGTATAAGGAACGCTCTGAATACTATGATGAAAACGGTAAGAGAATAAGTGATGAGGAGTATAAAAAGGAGAATATAATCGGCATATTCTGTGTACAGAGGAATATGACCGACCTTAAGAGTGCTACGGGAGCCTTCCTCCAGGGCCTTTTCGGAATAGCTGGTTTTGTGATCATCATAATAAATGTTGTTTCCTACAAGATCATCAGGAAGAAGATCATCAAGCCTGTTAAGCTGATCGAGGAAGAAGCAAAGAGATTTGCCCACGATAATACTAAGAATAAAGAAAATAAGATCTCCGAAAATGTCGGAGATGTTAATGAAATAAAATCCCTCGCCGTATCCATCGAGAAGATGGAGGAGGATACTCTGAAGAATATCGACGATATCACAAATATGACCAAGGACAAGGAGAGAATAAGCTACGAAGTTTCCCTTGCATCGGAAATACAGCAGGGTATGCTTCCTAAGAAGGATAAGGAATTCGTAGACGATTCACGTTTTGATATCCATGCACTTATGCATCCGGCAAAGCAGGTCGGTGGAGATTTCTTCGATTTCTTTATGATAGACGATAAGCATATTGCCATACTTGTGGCGGATGTTTCGGATAAGGGAGTTGGCGCAGCTTTCTTCATGGCTATTTCGAAGACTCTTATCAAATCCCGTGCAAAGCTTGGCGGAAGTGCTTCAGAGATAATAACCTATGCGGACAGGCTTATATCAGAGAAGAATCCTGCGGGAATGTTTGTAACCGTATGGCTTGGTATCATAGACCTTGAAACAGGCTATGTAAATGCATGTAATGCAGGACATGATTATCCGGCTATCATGAAGCTTGGAGAAGGATACAGTGTTGAAAAGGCTCAGCATGGTCCGCCTGTCGGTTTCATACCGGGTATGGAATTTATAGAATATGATTATCAGCTGAAACCGGGTGAGAGGATATTCCTCTATACTGACGGACTTGCGGAAGCTAAGAACCCGACAGGTGATCGTTTCGGTATCGAGAGGATGCTTGTGATACTTAATGACAATAAGGAGTCCGGTAATGAGGAGCTGATAAATACGATGAAGAAGGCGGTTGATGAGTTTGCAGGAACTGAACCGCAGTTTGATGACATCACAATGATGGGCTTCACATATTATGGGGATCAGAAAAAAGAGAAGTAGAAAACAGGCGGAATAATAGTATTTGGACGGACTGCCGGTTAGGAGGTACATGATATGCCTAGAGATGGAGAAGGAAATGAAATAAAATTAAATGCAAGAGCGGAGATCATGGCAGCCGTTCAGGAATTGGATAATGCCGTTAATGGCCCGATGAATCCGGCCGAGTTAGATCCGCAGGAAGCCAGAGAACGCAATATTCAGGAAGCTATCGGAATACTGAAGGGTCTGGTAGAGTCAAATAAAGATGCGGCCGTTGAATTCCAGGATGGCTGGTATGAAGAGCTTGTTCAGAGTATGAACGACTTTAATGATGCCAGAATGGCAGCGGATGAGTTCGTCAGGGATATGAAGGAAAAGATGAAGATGCCTGAGGTTGATCCGCAGCAGTATTTCTATCAGGGTGTGCAGATTGAGGAGCCACAGAACGACGGACCACAGAATGAAGATCCACAGGAAGAAGCTCCGCAGAACGAGCAGCCGCAGCAGGAAGGTCCTCATAATGAGGAACCGCAGAACCAGCAGGGGCCGAATATTGATGAGAATCTGAATATCGATCAGGAAATAAATAATCCACAGAATCAGCAGCAGAATCCGGAGAATCAGCAGCAGAATCCGGAGAATCAGCAGCAGAATCCGGAAGTGCAGGTGGATCCAAATGCAGCTGAGGAGCTTCGCCAGCAGCAGGAGAGAGAGAGGGAAGCAAAGCGTCAGGAGATCAAGAACGCCCTTCTTGAAGTTGAAAAAGCACTTGATGAGCCGCCAGAACCAAATGCAGAGGATCCGCTTCTCGCGCAGGGCGCCAAGGTGTACGGTGCTCTTGATAAGCTGCAGACTCTTGTAAATCAGAATCCGGGAGTATGTCCTGAATTCGACGGTGGCTGGGGTGCTGAGCTTGAAGCAAGGATGGAGCAGGATGGACTCTTTGCAGCCAAAGAGTTTGTTGACAGCATGAAGGAAAAACTTGGCGCTGCAAATGCTCAGGATGTAAGAGATGCTGTTGTTAACGAAAACCGTGAGAATAACGTAAATGAAGCGGTAGAACAGGCTGAACAGCAGCTTCAGCAGGATCCGAGAAAGCATTATCTCGTACTGAAGAATCCTGAAGAAGAGGTTGCTGAGGCTAAGCCGGATGAACTTGCGGAGATTAAAAAGCAGAGAGAGCTGCTTCAACTTGAGATGGAAAAGCTCAAGATAGAGCAGGAGAAGCTCCGCTTGGAAAGAGAGAGGCTGGAAGCTCTTAAGAAGCAGGAAGAAGAAAAGAATAAACAGAAAGAGAAGAAGGAACCTAAGAAGGAAGAACCGGAGATACCTATAACAAAGCAGCGCATAAGAAAGAACAAAAAGGTGACTGCAAGGCTGGGCATCTTCACTGAAGTGTATTATGCAGAGGACACCATAAGAGATGCTTCAAGCGAGTCGACGAAGATCAAGAAGATGGCTGATGCAACGCCGCTTTTCAAGAAATCTTCCAAGAGCTTTAAGCTTGTTCAGAAGGATCTTAACGAGCTTGATAAATTCATGCAGGAGATCAAGGGAAGGACAAGGCTTTCTCCTGAGGAGATGCAGACCTTCGACAGACTCTCTATGAAGGTATACAATTCCTGCCAGACTCATCTTGACCGAAAGGATAAAGAGAAGGAAGACAGACTTGAAAATGGTAAGAAGGAAAGAAAATCCACTTATGAAGAGAAAAGGATCAGGATCATCGAGGATGTTCAGGATGGCGTAGAGCAGATACGTCAGAAGATGTATAAGGACGTTATCGCAGATAAGATCAAAGAGATGCAGGAAAAATGCGACCTTGAGGTTGCAAAGGCGGAGGATGAAAGGAATCATCTTTCGACCCAGAATCTTGATGATAAACAGCTGAGAGATACAATGGAGAACAACGTCGCAAGAACAGAGTTCTTCTCTCACAGAATGAAGAGTCTGAAGCCGGAGGATCTTTGTGTAAGGCCGGGTGAGTCACTTGGTCAGGCACTTGGAAGACTTGATTCATATCTTGTTCCAAGACCTAAGGACCTCAGAGATATAAAGAATACACCGCTTGTGAAGTCGCTTGTTGACGAAGGCGTTGAGAAGACAAAGAAAGGCAGTGCACTTACCATGCAGGATATGGAAGCTGCCGAGAAGCAGGAGATCAGGAATCAGGCACAGCCGATCATCAATCAGAGAAACCGTGACGCTAACATCAGACCGGTCGCACGGAATAATCCTGAACAGGAGAGAAGGCGTGAGCTTGAGAATCCTCAGGCGGCAGGACCGCATGTATAAACTGGCTCCGGTTGTTTGAAAAAGTGAAAGGATCAGAGTATGGAAGAGGTTTTCTCGGAAGCCTATAAAAACATAATTGAAAATATGACTGATGGCGTATTTCTTGTCGGACATGATGGCAGGGTCATACTTGAAAACTCTGTGGCGGTGAACCTCCTCAACAGGGAGCTTCATGGCGAGCGTCTCATCAGGCTTATGACCGAGGGAGACGTTAATGATGAGTTTTATCAGTGTATAATCGATGCCATATTTCAGAAGAACAAGATATACGACTCCGTTCCTTTCAGAAGAGGGGACGAGGTAAAATACCTGAGAATTGCTGTATTTCCGCTTGCGGATGAGGGCACGGGTTCTTCGGTAATGGTAATGTTCAGTGACGTTACTGAGCTGGCAGAGCTTGCGGAGAGAAACCGTATACTCAGCGAAAAGCTGGCGGAGTTTATAGACAGATTCGTCATGGTAATGGTTGGTTCGATCGATAAAAGATCGCCTTATAACGCTAACCATACCAAGAAGATGGCCAGATATGCCGAAAATTATCTGGACTATCTGGACAGAGAGGGCAGGGGTATAGACCCTATGAAGAAGAAGCCTTTTCTGTCAAGTGTATGGCTTCATGATATCGGAAAGCTTGTCATACCGCTCTGGGTCATGGATAAGCCTTCACGTCTCGGAGATAAAGAAACGGATGTCATGAACAGGATTGAGGTTTCAAAGCTCTGCTATAGGATAAAGGAGCTTGAGGATCCCGAGTCGGGAGCACAGGCTCATGAGAAGATAGAGGAGCTTGAGGAGGCAGCAAGGTTCATAAAGTCAATTAATATGAAAGGCTTTTTGGATGATGAATCCCTTGCGAAGGTTGAGGCCCTGGCAGAGATAAAGTGTCTCACTCCGGAGAGAGAGTTGGTGCCGCTTCTGGATGATTATGAGAAGGAAGCGCTGATGATACGCAAGGGAACCCTTACGGCATCGGAAAGAAAGATCATTGAATCTCATGTAAGTCAGACCTACGAGATGCTTAAGGAGATGAATTTTGAGGGGACTCATAAGGATGTTCCGGAGTGGGCCGGAAGACATCATGAGTACCTGGATGGTTCAGGATATCCGAACGGACTTAAGGGCGATGAGATAACCTGGGAGTCAAGGCTCCTTACGATAATAGATATTTACGATGCGCTGACTGCAGAGGACAGGCCTTACAAACCGCCGATGCCTCCGGAGAAGGCGTTCAGCATACTTGAAAGTATGAGAGAAGAGGGTAAGATAGACGGAGAAATACTAAAGGATTTCTACGAAAGTAAAGCCTGGCAGACCGGAGTAGATGCATAAGAGCTTTTGGGGAAGATCAAGGGGTAGCAGCTATGGGAAAAAAGGAAGAACAGCTTAAAGTCATCGAGATGATGAACGACGCAAGGAAGGATCTTGAAGGGAAATACGAGAAATATAAGGCTCTTCATGAGTCTGAGACCGATCCTGAAGAGAAGAAACGTCTGGATAAGGAGATGGGAACCATCCAGGTTCAGCTTGACTACGTTAAGGGCGCGATCGAGAACTGCGAGCTTCAGCTTAAAAAGGTGAAGGACAAGGAAGAACAGAAGAAGATCGAGAATGTCATGAAAGGCGTTATGCTTGTTGGCGCATACAACGAGAATAAGCGCATCATCGCTGAAAAAGAGAAGGCGATGGATGAAGAGGTTGATATTGTCCGAGATTTCCATGCTGTTGTCCATGAGAGAGCACGTACTATATTTACCAGGAAAAAGTTTAGATATGTTGATGAGACCAAGGTGGATCAGATACTGAAGAATGAAGAGTTTAAGAAGATGGCTGCGGAGGACCCTTACAAGCTGAAGCGCGATGAGAAGGATGTCCAGCTGGAATATGAAAATACCATCATAAGAGCTCTTAATTACATCAATGAAGAGGTCGGCGACGATTTCGCTGAGAATGAAGAGAAATTCAAGAAATTCATGTCTGTTGTTAACGGATATGAGAGAGCATATAAGATACTGAAGGACGATCCGAGGTTCAACGATAATGCAAAGGATGCTAAATACTACGCGGGTAAGAGAAATACCTATACCAAGGACCTTGAGAAGTACGGCACGGAGGAGGATAAGGAGTTCTTTGAGGATATCCTTATTGATATCGATGATCTTGCCAGAGATACCAGAGACCTTCAGAATGAATTCCTTATCGGCAGAAGCAATTTCTTAAATGGAAACGGCTATACGAAGGAGCTTATTGAAAGAGAAAAGAAGGTTTTGGCAAAACTCGGAGCCTACAGAGATAAGAAGAATGCGCAGATGCTGAAGGATGTTCAGGAAGGAAATGATCCGACCGCTGCGGCAAAAATGTTTTCACTTGCGCTTGAATTCATATTTCCGATATCCCAGCAGATTGAACGCGATACCGTAATGGAGAAGAATAATGAACTCCGCGAGAAGATGGAGATGTGGTACATCTATGAGAGACTTCCTAAGGAAGGAGTTCAGACTGTAAAGAAAAGAAATAAGCAGATAGAGAACGAGGTCAAGGCGTGGTCAAAGGTTCAGAGGATCAAGAAGATGACCGCAGGACGTGGAGATGTAGTACAGAGCATATGTGACTGGACAGTTGAGGATGCCGCATATCTTCTTGCACGTGTCAAGAGTCCGGAACCGATAAGCAAGGCTGATGAGAAGAAGATTAAGAAGCAGATCGCAGCTATCGTTCTCTGCAAGGTTATTGATGAAGAGCTGAACAAGAAGCTGGACGGTCCGGCATCATATTTTTCTCAGCTTAGTAATGATCTTAATCGTCAAAAATTTGACGAGCTGGCAAACAGAATCATGGAGAGCAAGGAATTCAAAACCGCCCTGAAGAAGTTCATGCAGAAGGGGGATATCAGGGTAAATACGATCCGATTCCTTGCCGAGGATTATGAGGCAAAGATATCGAAGGAATTCACCGGGAAAGGCACCGAGCATAGAAGGATGAGTATGGCGGTAGCTGACGACGATAATATGATAAGACGTCCTACGGAAATACGCCGGATGACCCAGAGAAAACCTAATTAAAAAAATATTAAAAAAAGCTTACGCCATGTTGGACATTTGTTGGACAGCATGGCGTATTATCGTGCCATAAGATAAATGTCCATAAGATAAAGGTATAATCAAGGAGGTCAGATATGGCAGTAGTAGTTGGTATTATTGGAATTATTGTGGCACTTGTTGGCGGTATTCTTTTTGGTATAATCGGTGGCTTCGTAGGCGTGGGCCTTGGCATACTTGCAATCGTTCTTGGGATCCTCAAGAAGAAGAAGGGTGAAGGTGGTTCGGCCGGAATCGTATCCGGTATAGCTGCAATAATCATGGGAGTTGTTCTCGCATTTGTATTCTTTGGTCTTGCTAAAAATATTGAAGACAGAGCAAAGAAGCAGGGTATGGATATAGTTGCAGAGGTTGCACCAAGTCTTAAATATGGTGTTATCGGTTTCGCTAAGGAGATCGATGATAAGGGTTATGACATGGATGAGATTTCAGACATGATCAATGAGCTTCAGGATTAATCACTTGTATTGGGGTTATAAACCGGGTGGCGGTAACGCTGCCCGGTTTTTGCGTAGATAATGAGCCGATAGGCGAGGGGCGTCGCGTCTACACATTAAAGATGCTTAAAGAACCCTTAAGCTTTTGGTGGTTCACAAGGATGGCAAATTATGGTATTATATTAACGGCTGTGAGTGGAGGAAGCAGCTTTCGAAAAGTTAAAAACTTTAGCGCCAGGCTGGATGGATGAGCCAAGAAAAGGTATTTTCCATGGCAGGATATCGGTTCAGCTGACGAGGTGTAGGGTTATCGAAAAGAATTCGGCGGGTGCCCTACCGGACCGCACAGACGAAAGCTCTGTAACAAAATCGGAGGTGACTCCGGAACAAAAATCAGAGCAGTGTAATAAAAAAACAGAATAATAAGGAGATATTATGTGCGGCATAATTGGATTCACAGGCGCGAAGCCTGTAAAAAACATTTTGATCAATGGACTTGAACAGCTTGAATACAGAGGTTATGACAGCGCCGGTATCGCGGTTCTTACAGATACCGGAATAAATATCAGAAAGAGAACGGGCAAGGTTGCACAGCTCCGCGAGGCAGCTATGGACCTTACGGAGGAAGCGTTTTGCGGTATCGGACATACCAGATGGGCAACTCACGGCGGCGTTACGGACACGAACGCACATCCGCATAAGTGTGGCAGAGTCGTACTTATTCATAACGGTATCATCGAGAACTACCGTGAACTCATATCCGACTACGGCTTGAAGAACAAGCTTGTTTCTGAGACAGATACAGAGGTGGTTGCAGCCCTTCTTGATACGCTTTATACCGGTGACCCTATCAAGGCCATCAGGAAAGCGGTTGACAGGATGATGGGTTCCTTCGCTCTGTGCATTATGTTTGAGGATCATCCGGGCGAGATCTACGCAGTAAGAAATGTCAGCCCGATGGTTGCTGCAACATTTGATGACAATTCGATGATCGCTTCAGATATCACGGCGATCATCCCTTATACAAAGAACTATTTTGTAGTTCCTGAGTATCATATCCTTACAATCGGCAAAGGTACCATCAAGGTTGAGGATATGAAGGGTAACGAGGTTAAGCCTGAGATCCTTACAGTGAACTGGGACATCTCTTCAGCTCAGAAGGGCGGATATCCTTACTTCATGCTTAAGGAGATCTATGAGCAGCCGGACGCTCTCGACAGAACAGTAAGACCGAGAGTTAAGGACGGTCTTCCATACCTTCTTGAGGATGGGATCAGTGACAAGCTCTTCGAGAAGATCAAGAGGATAAATGTTATTGCCTGCGGTACTGCTATGCATGCCGGAATGGTAGGAAAATACGTATTTGAAAATAAGCTGAGGATTCCTGTAAATGTTGAGATCGCTTCCGAGTTCAGATATAAGGATCCGATCATCGACAGCGAGACACTTACCATAGTTCTTTCGCAGTCAGGCGAGACTATTGATACACTCGAGGCTCTGAGACTGGCGAAGAGTAAGGGGAGCCCTGTGCTTTCAATCGTAAATGTTAAGGGCTCGACCATAGCACGTGAGAGTGATTATGTGCTCTACACACATGCAGGTCCTGAGATCGCAGTTGCAAGTACCAAGGCTTATACGGTTCAGATAGCAGCTATGTATCTGCTTGCATGCCGTTACGGACTTGTTAAGGGCGTGATGAGCGAGGAGGACGCAAAGGACTTTATCGCTAAGCTTGAAAATGTGAGAAGCCTCATCGAGGAGACTCTGAAGAATGCAAACAGGATCAAGATGGTTGCTAATCGTATCATGATAGCACCGGATGTATTTTATATCGGCAGAGGTATCGATTATACACTCAGTCTTGAGGCATCCCTTAAGCTTAAGGAGATCTCATACATCCATTCGGAGGCTTATGCAGCCGGCGAGCTGAAGCACGGAACCATCGCTCTGATCTCAGAGAATGTACCTGTTATCGCTATCGCGACAGAGGAAAATGTACACGCTAAGGTAATCTCAAACGTGAAGGAGGTTAAGTCGCGCGGAGCTTACGTTGTTCTCGTGAGCCACGACGAGCCGCTTAATGATACAAGTATCTGCGATATGCAGATCAGACTGCCTGAGGCTGACAGTACCTTCTCTGTATTTGCGACAGCTGTTGTACTCCAGCTTATCGCATATTACACATCCGATGCCAAGGGTCTGGATGTTGATAAGCCACGTAACCTGGCGAAGTCGGTAACTGTAGAATAATTTTTTGGAAATATTAATATAACAGCCGAGTATATGGTAATGCTGATCGAGACCGTATTTGTAAGTTGAGTCGAGAAAAGCGTTGCCATAGACGAGGTGTACGTTAAAAGGTAATTTATAGTATGAAAGTTAAAAAGTTAGTAGCAATAACGATGCTCATGGTTGCGTGCTTATCTCTCGCGGCCTGCGGCAAGGAGAAAACAAAGAAGTATCAGAACTACATCAACGATCTTATCACCGCGAATTATCTCGGCGCCACCGATGACTACATAGAAACCACCGGTGCCAATAAGAGCGATGCCGAGGCTATGTATGATAACAATATTGCCAGACTTGCTGATGCGCTTCAGGCGTATTATGGTCTTACAATCGTTGAGGATGATGAGCTTTACGCAGACCTGAAGGAGCTTGCGAAAACCATCTACGGAGGTATCAAATACAGTACTAAGTCACCACAGAAAAAGGGTGGCAGCTATACAGTCGATGTTGAGATCTATCCAATCGATATCCTTAACCAGACCGACAGCGATGTGAAGAGTTATGTAGAGGACTTTAACAACAGAGTATCGGCAGGCGAGTTCAATAACTACGAGCGAGAGGTTTACGAGCATGAATTTGCCGAGGGCATAGTGGATATCCTGAAAGATGCTGTCAAGAACCTTCAGTATTCGGAGCCTGTAACGGTCACTGCTACGATATACGTTGAGGGAGATACATTCTATATCAGCAATGAGGATTTCATTAAGATCGATGATGCTATGATAGCTCAGTACAGGGGTGAAGCTACTGAACAGGATTCAGAGCAGGTTACAGAGCAGTAATAAAGATATAAGACCGGCGGTGACGCGACAAAAACCGTCATCCGCCGGTTTTGTGATATAAATGGAAGGGTTTAATACAGAATATATACTTGATAAGATAGCAGAGATGGAGGACGGGGTGAACTCCATGTCGGATATATTTAAGAACGGGATGGCGCCTGAGGATACTCTGAAGAACGCAGGACTTAGGATATTTGACTCGGTAGCCTGTGTGACCGACTGGATAGATGTGCTGATGGGACTTAACGACGGTGACATGGAGTACGAGGATTGCCTGAAGCGTCTCGATGAGGTTATTTCCTGAAAAGAAATAAAATATTAATAAAAATCAAGTGACGGAAAATGCTCTTTGTGCTATACTGTTTGTGGCGCTATTTAAAGACGCGGTTTATGGTCTGATACAGTGAATAGAGCCTATCAGAGCCGTATTTTATAGAAATAGTATTATAGATGAAGTGAAAGGGGCAGAAAGAAAGTGGAAAAAGTAGAATTCAAATCAGTGTCTTTCGGTGGATATGACAAGAAGGCTGTAGACAGCTATATTGAAGAAACAACAGCTAATTATGAAAAGCAGATAACAGAGCAGAAGGAAAAGCTTGAGAAGCTCGGCGAAACAGTTAAGACTCTTCAGACAATGAGAGACGTAAATGTTAACGAATCAAAGGAGACTATCGATAACCTTAAGTCAGTTAATGATAAGCTTCAGGCTGAGATCGACAGCCTTAAGGCAGAGCTCAGCAGCTTCAGAGAAAAAGAGAGTGAGTCTGCTTCAAAGTATGAATCTATTTCCAGAACTCTTCTTGCTGCTCAGGAGTCAGCTGCCAAGACTATGGCACAGACAAATGCAGAGTGCGAGGCAAAGCTTGCTGAGACAACAGCTCAGTGCCAGCAGATGCTTGAGGAAACAACAGCTCATTGTGAGAATCTGAAGTTTGAGACACAGGCTGCCTGTGAGAAGCTTACAACAGAAACAGATAATGAGTGCGCAAATAAGAAATACGCTACAGAAGCTTACTGCGATGACCTCACAAGAAAGACTGAGGAAGCTGCAGCAGAGCTTAAGAGAACCTCTGAGGAGGAAGCTGCAAACCTCAAGAATGTTACTGAGGTTAATTGCGCAAATCTTCTTGAGGAGACAACAAAGCAGTGCGACGAGAAGAAGGCTGCAACACGTGAGGAGGTTCTCCAGACAAGAACAACCGTTAAGCGTGAATGCGAGAGCATCAGCGAGTTTATCTCTCAGCTCATGACATCAGTTAAGAAGGTATCTGAGGCATGTGAAGAGACCAAGGCTTTTGCTGATGGTGCATTTGGAGACGTAAGCGCACAGTAATGACTTATCAGAACGCGAAATAGAAGGATCGCGCGGCTGAGTATTGACATGAAGTCTTAAATACACTCCGCCACTATTTCTTATAGTGGTGGAGTTTTTAAGCATAACGGGGGATGCAGCATGAATACCGAATTGGAATATCTCGCGAGAGCTCTCAGCGAGCAGGAGACAGTCGTAATCGTACAGACTCTTAGCTTTGCAGGACAGCTCCTCAGAAGATCTATCAAATACATATCCGATAACGCTGACAGATATGGTATGAATAAGTCGGCTATCATGAACGGCTTCAGGCTTCCTATCGATTATCTGCATCCGGAGGACAGGGACGATTTCGTCAGCGCTATTCTGGCTGCCAGAGAGGAAGGGACCAATTATTCCTACAGAGCGAGGCTGGTAGGAGATAACGGAAAGCTTCATACAGTTGATTTCAGGATCATCTTCCTTTCGATAAGCGAGGGAGAGACTGAAATCGAATATATCATACATGATGCGGAGTCCAAGGCTGTTAGTATGGAGAGCAAGGTTGAGCAGGAGATAGCAACTGTTAAGGTAGAGAAGTCTGCGATTGCTGAACCGGCTATATCCGATGCTGATATGAATCATGTTCTGAATGTCCTTGCAGAAAACAATCTGGCAGAGTTCTTCCAGAATATTTCCTGCGCATTCAATCTTTATTCGAGCATCGTTGACGGAAAGGGCAGGATACTTACAAGACCTGTGGGCCCTGAGAGCTTCCTCGGTGATTTCTACGATCTCTTTGAGAGACCTCATTACAGAGAGCTTTTCAGAAGGCTTAAGAAGAGAGTGCAGGATGAGGGTGAGCCTTTCATATCCGATATGGGTAACGGCAATCCTGACAACCTGATTTCCGCAGCACCTATCTATGTTGAAGGAAACCACGTAGCGACCTGGCTGCTCTGCGCTTACGACAGAAAGCAGGCGGAGGATCTGAAGGTCATCTACAAGAAGCAGTGGGATATTGCAGATAATGTTTCGACCTATATGGTCAAGATAAATACGTCTATCCAGAAGGCTGAGAAGCTGAAGAAGCTGGAGGCGGACACAGAAACGCATATAAGGCAGAAGGAGATCATCTCCGACGCCATAATGAATATTTCCGATGGCATGGGTTGTATCAGCAGTTTGTTTGAGGCTGCCGGTAACGAGATGAAGGTGGATTATATAGCCATGTTCGGGCTTACCTCGCCTGATTCTTCAACCTACGAGTATAAGAGAGCCTGGTTCTCTCACGGCCGCAACAAGACGGTCATCGATTCAACCTGGAATACAGGAAGATATGCTGAGGAATATGATACAATAAAGAAAAAGGGTTGTCTCATCATAGACAACAAAAATATGACCAATCGTATCAGGGTTGGTATCTTCCGTGGAAATGTCAGGGCGGTTATGATCTTCCCTGTTAATATCGACGAGAAGGAATCGGCCTATATCGTATTCTGCGAAAATAAGGCTGAAAGAACCTGGACAGAGAATGATATTGCATTTGCCAAAGAGGTCAGTGAGACGGCGGGGCGCATAATCAGATATGCAACCGGAGCTGAGAATACTGATGAGGCAAACAAGACTCTTTTGGACATCTACAACTACCTTAACGTAGGTGTATTTATCAAGGATGATCAGAGTGGCAGGGTAGTATTCTCCAACAGGACTATGAATAATATGCTCGGTTATGAATTCACGGGCACGGACAGTTCTGTCATTATAGCGCATACCGGAGGCTCTATGGGCTTTGGCGAGAGTGGTGACAGAAATAAGGTGACAAACTGGAGAAAATATATAGAAACACTGGTTAAGATAGTTGATATCACCGAGATCAAGATCAAATGGCTGAACGGTGAACCGGCATCGGTTTATATCGTAAGACCGGTGGAGGAATAGTTAGGAAGGACAATTATGGCAAGTACAGATATAGGAATAGATCTGGGAACCTCCAGCATACTTGTATATGTCAAGGGTAAGGGCGTCGTACTGAACGAGCCTTCGGTAGTTGCCTATGACAGAGACACAGACAAGATTGTTGAGATAGGCGACGAGGCGAGACTAATGCTCGGAAGGACTCCGGGAAATATAGTTGCGATCAGACCGCTCCAGCACGGGGTTATCTCAGACTATACCACTACCGAGAAGATGCTTAAATACTTTATCAGGAAGGCAGTAGGAAGAAACCTCTTCGGCAGGAGACCATGTATAAGTGTATGTGTTCCTTCGGGCGTTACCGAGGTGGAGAAGAGGGCTGTTGAGTCCGCAACCTATAACGCCGGAGCAAGAGACGTTACGATCATCGAGGAGCCTGTGGCTGCAGCCATCGGAGCCGGGATCGATATTATGCGTCCTTGCGGAAACCTGATCGTTGATATTGGCGGCGGAACAACAGATATAGCTGTTATCTCGCTGGGCGGAACCGTTGTCAGCTCATCCATCAAGGTGGCAGGCGACGATTTTGACGACGCTATCATTAGATATATCAAGAAGACTCATAATCTCCTGATCGGTGACAGAACCGCTGAGGAGATCAAGATAAATATCGGTACCTGCTACAAGAGACCGGAAAATATCTCTATGGACGTGCGTGGAAGAAATATGGTTTCCGGACTTCCGAAGACGGTTACTGTTGCATCGGATGACATCGAGGAGGCGCTGAGAGAGCCGACCGGACAGATAGTTGAGTCTATTAGGAGCGTGCTTGAGAGGACGCCGCCTGAGCTTGCAGCAGACATATCCAACAGGGGTATCGTTCTGACCGGAGGAGGAGCTATGCTCCATGGTCTTGAGGAGTTGATCGAGGAGAAGACCGGCATCACTACGATGACGGCTGAGGATCCTATGTCTGCGGTAGCTATCGGAACAGGTAAATATGTTGAGTATTTCAACGATAAAAGTTAGCATACTGACTGCAGAGACGAGACTGCAGTTTACGTAGTCAAGCACCGCCATGGAGGTTTCTTCAGAGGCGGTGCAGGTGTTTTTCGGAGTAATTAGAGCAACAGTTTGTTGCTTTTTAGGGACAGAGGCGGAGTTCGCATAATGGGCTGGTATGTTTCTGAGAGTAGAGGCGGAGTTTGCAGAATGGTTTGATGAGCTTCTGAAAGTAGGGGCGGAGCCTGTCGAGGTATTAAAATATGGTTTGCGAAGGATATATAGAGAAGATCATATATAGAAATGAAGAGAACGGCTACTCCGTATTTTCTGTTGAGACGACGGAGGGCGAGGAAATATTTGTCGGTACCATGCCTTCCGGCAGTGAGGGCATGTATATCGTTGCAACCGGTGAATATGTTCACCATCCTCAGTATGATATACAGTTCAAATTCACGGAGTATGAGATAAAGTTTCCGGATGATGCGGCCGGTATCGAGAGGTATCTTGGATCGGGGATCATCAAGGGCATAGGAGAGGTGCTGGCGAAAAGGATAGTCAGGGCCTTTGGTTCTGATACTCTCAGGATCATCGATGAGGAGCCGGAGAGACTTGCCGAGATCAAGGGCATCTCCATGAATAAGGCGAGGGCTATAGCACAGTCTTACATGGAGAACAGGGAGTTTCAGGATGTGATAATCTTCCTTGCGCAGTATGGCATAAGCATAAATCTTGCCATGAAGATTTATAACGAATACGCCGATACAGTCTACAGTATAGTCAGCAACAATCCATATCAGATAGCCGAGGATATCCCGGGAGTTGGTTTCAAGACAGCCGATGATATAGCAAGAAAGGTCGGAATACCTGAGGATTCGGAATACAGAGTGAGGTCTGCCATACTTTATCTCTTAAGCCAGTCTATGAGCTTCGGGCATATGTATCTGCCGAAGGAACAGCTGGTGGGTGCGGTTAGAGACCTTCTTTCACTTGGGGCTGAGGAGTCGGACGAGGTGATAGAGGACCAGCTTGCGGCTCTTCTGGTGGAGCATGCGATAGTTGTTGAAGAGACCGAGGAGGGCGAGGCTGTATTTTCGGCTTATAATTACAGGATTGAGATGAGCAGCGCGAAGCTGCTTGCAGGGCTTATACTTCGTCATGAGACCGATGATGAGGAAATCGACGAATATATAGGCAGGATAGAGAAGGATCTGGGGATGAACCTTGCGCCGGAGCAGGTTGAAGCCGTGAGAAATGCGGTCAGCAGCGGTGTTGCCATTATCACCGGCGGTCCCGGAACCGGCAAAACTACGATAATAAATGCGATAATAGAGTATTTCCTGAATAACGGAATGGAGGTTAAGCTCGCTGCGCCTACGGGCAGGGCGGCGAAGCGCATCACCGAGTCGACGGGCTTCAAGGCGGTGACGGTTCACAGGCTCCTGGAGTTCATCGGTGAGCCGGGCTCTCAGGAGGAGAGAGGCCTTAAGTTTAACCACAACAGGGCGAATCCGATCGAGGCGGACGCGATCATAGTCGATGAGGCGTCCATGCTCGACAGTATGCTCTTTCATGCACTGCTTCTGGCAGTTAAATACGGTACAAGGCTTATTCTTGTCGGTGATACAGACCAGCTTCCACCGGTGGGGGCAGGAAATATACTGCGCGATATGATCGACAGCAGGCATTTTCCTGTGACTGAGCTTGTCAGGATTTTCAGACAGGACGAGCAGAGTATGATAGTCAGAAACGCCCACAAGATCAAGAACGGCGAGCATGTTACGATAGATAATAAGAATTCGGACTTTTTCTTCATACCGAGGACGAGTCCGGCTGAGATAATCGACGAGATAAATACGCTGCTTACGAAGGACCTGCCGAAGTATCTGAAGGTCGAACCGACGGATATCGAGGTGCTTTCACCTATGAGAAAATACGAGCTCGGTGTGGAGAATCTGAATAAGCGTCTGCAGGAGACACTGAATCCACCGATGAAGGGGAAGGCTGAGAAGGTCAAGAATAATATCATCTTCAGAGTCGGTGACAAGGTCATGCAGATACATAATAATTACAGGCTTGAGTGGACCATCTATAATAATGACGGCAGCGTGGATGAGAGCGGAATAGGCGTATTTAACGGCGATACCGGTGTCATTACGGAGATAGATGATTTTAATGAAGTGATAAATGTTAAGTTCGACGACAGGAGAGAGGTCATGTATCCTTATGCGATACTTGATGAGCTTGAGCACGCCTTTGCGATAACGGTGCATAAGTCGCAGGGCAGTGAGTATCCGGCAGTCATTGTGCCGCTTTACAGCGGGCCTCCGAGGCTGATGTCGAGGAATCTGATATATACTGCGGTGACCAGGGCGAAGCAGATGGTTGTCATCGTCGGCAATCTGGGGCTGATCAATAAGATGATCGACAATGCGTCTGAGTTGAGGCGATATACAAGGTTCAGAAACCGGTTGGATGAGATGTTTATGGATGAATAAAGAGATCATGACGCAGATGTGTTGAGAATAGTATGCTGCGGTCTTGATTTGAATATATTGATGATATATGGAGTTTTATGATTACGAGAAAGGCGAGGAATGCTTGATAATCTGGTTGATATAATATTTCCAAGAAGATGTGCGGTCTGTGATGATGTTCTTGGGCCGGGCAGTAAGGGAATCTGCGCGTCCTGCAGACCGAGACTTTCCTATGTGAGTGAGCCGAGGTGCATGAGGTGCGGCAAGGAAATAGAAAATAGCGACGAGGAATACTGCGGCGACTGTACAAAGACCAAAAGAAGCTTTGAAGGTGGTTTTCCGCTCTTTAACTATATACCGCCGCTTTCCGATGCTATCACAAGGCTGAAATACCACGGGCGGCAGGAATATGCCGGTATTTACGGCAGGGAGATTGCGAAGGCTTACGGCGCACATTTTAAGATGCTGGGGGTGGAGTGCCTCGTTCCGGTGCCGCTTCATAAGGACAGGCTTAAGAAAAGAGGCTATAATCAGGCGGCTCTTATAGCGAAGGGAATCTCGGCAGAGACCGGGATACCTGTAAATGAAAGGCTGCTTGTCAGAGATAAGAAGACCGCTCCGCAGAAGGAGCTCAGTGATGTCGACAGAGAGAAGAACCTGGCGATGGCCTTTTCCGTTGGGAAGACATACAGCGATTCTAGTTTGAATAGTGGTGTAGTTAGCGGCAGGAGAAGCGATAGTAAGACGGAAGTGCAGGGAAAGAATGAAAAAGCCTATGTTCCGGCGATTGTGCTTCTGGTGGATGATATTTACACCACAGGCGCTACGATCGAGGGCTGTACGAAGGTATTACTTGCGGCCGGCGTGAAGAAGGTATATTATACAAGTGTTGCTATCGGTTCAGTAACATAATAAAAAAAGAAGGACACGAAAATGGATAAGAAAAAAGTAGTTGTTATATTTGGTGGAATGTCTTCGGAGCATGAGGTTTCATGCATCTCCGGCGCAACTGTGATCGGTGCGATCGATAAGGAGAAATACGAGCCTATTCTTGTGGGCATCACAAAGGACGGCAAGTGGCTGCTTACCGAGAGTGTAGAGAGTATCAGAGACGGAAGCTGGAGAAAGAGCAAGAAGAGAGCGGTCATCTCTCCGGATACTGAGGGCGTGCTGCTTGTAACGAGTGAGGAAGGCACTGAGAGCGTAAAGATCGATGTTGTATTTCCGGTGCTTCATGGACTTTTCGGTGAGGATGGAACCATCCAGGGACTGCTTGAGATGGCGCATATTCCGTACGTTGGCTGCGGACATCTTTCGTCAGCTGTTACGATGGACAAGTTTTTCACCAAGGTTATCGCCGATTCTGTGAACGTTCAGCAGGCTGCTTACGTTCCTGTTCGTTCCTTCGAGCTTGCCGAGATGGACAAGGTGGTTGAGAAGATTGAGAAGGAGAAGGAATATCCTATATTTATCAAGCCTTCAAATGCGGGGTCTTCGGTTGGAATCACCAAGGCTCACAACAGGGCTGAGCTGATAGAGGGCCTGAAGCTTGCGGCTAAGCACGACAGCAAGATACTTGTTGAGGAGTCGATAAACGGACGCGAGATCGAATGTGCTGTATTTGGCTATATGGGAAATGCCTTCGCAACAGGTGTCGGCGAGATCGTGGCAGCGGCTGAATTCTATGACTATGATGCAAAATACAATAATGCTGCATCGAAGACCATTATCGATCCGGATATTCCTGCAGAAAAGGTTGAGGAAATACGTGATGCGGCTGTTAAGATCTATAGAGCCTGCGACTGCTTCGGCCTGTCGAGAGTTGATTTCTTCCTTGAGAGGGAGACTGACAGGGTTGTATTTAATGAGATAAATGCGATTCCGGGTCACACATCGATAAGCATGTATCCGATGCTGATGGAGAAGGCCGGACATCCGATGAATGAGTACGTAAACCAGCTTATCGAGATGGCTTACGAGAGGCATGACTATACAAAAAAGAAACACTCAAAATAGCAAATAAACATGCTTGTCTCCTAAAACTGAGTTGTGTAGAACAGTTGACGATTGAAAAATCGGATTAATAGGGGAATAACAACCAGCCGGGGAGTATGAGTCATATAGAACTGTAAGAATATAGTATGAATAGTGGTTTAAAGAAGATAAATGTAAAAATAACCGGCAGCTCAGAGCTGGGCGATACTGTGACGGAAGCTAAAGGGACTCTCACGGAGAATGAGGACAGCGTTGTTATCACCTATTATGAGAAGTTTGAGGGTGACAGTGCTGTAACAAAAAGCATCCTGACGATAAAGGGCGGAGAGGTATTTCTTGAGAAGTCCGGAGGAGTTAGGGCGTCGATGGCATTCTCTCATGGAAGAAGCCATGAGGTGCTCTATGATACGGGCGCAGGGAAAATACCGATGAAGATGACGACCAACAAGGTATTTACGAAGCTTCACGAGGACGGTGCTGATGTCGAGCTTGAATACTCTATAAGCTTCGGTCCGGAAAATGAAGCTAAAAATAGTTTGAAGCTTGTGGCAAGATATCTGTAATTTGCCCGGAATTGAGCTATATGAAAATAAAACACCCCATATTAGTCCTGTGCAGGATTAATATGGGGTGTTTTTAGCCGGTCGCTTTATAAGCTTCAGGAATACGAGATAAAGTATCGCGCCGGACATAACGAATGTCAGTACAGTTGGGATCACTGCAGAGAAAAGATCCTGCGGGATCAGATATACGCTGGCATTTACCATGATGTGAAGAAATACAGCCGGTATTATACTTTTGAACTTTATCGTTATCTGGCAGAAGATGATGCCGGCGACAAAGGCGTAGATGCCCTGGATGATGCTTCCGTGATAGAGGCCGAAGAGTAGAGCTGTGAAAAGAACTGCAGGCTTTATCGAAAGTACTTTCCTTGCGAAATGAAGCGTTAGTCCGCGGAAGATGATCTCCTCGGCGATAGGTCCGAGAAGGATGACGGTCAGCATGAGCAGGAACGTGCGCTCGGTCATATTTCCGATCATTTCATCGTAGGATGTAAAGAGCTTCGGAGCGACGCGTTTTATCAATGCGATTATACTATCAACGAAAAGCTGGAAGGCAATTCCTCCTGCTACAAGCAAAGCGATAGTCTTGAGAAACGTATTATCAGTGTTGTCAGCAGTTTTCTTTCCGTTTTTTGCACTGCCGGCTTTCTTTGCTGTATTTGCTGTAGCTGTTGACAGGCGATTCTTCTCACATATCATAAGATACCACCAGCCGAAGATTATCAGGCACAGGAGTGCATAGATAAGATTGGTGATAGCTGTATTTGTCGGCATGGTTCCGCCGATGTAGGAGTCCTCGTCAAAATCAATCTTAAAGCCCAGATAGGTATTCAGGGCGGTGACGATGGCGAAGTCCGCAAAGTATGCGATGATCTCCAGAATATATGTAACAAGAAAAGGGGCTACTGCAATCAGCAGCCCCTTTATCATATAGCTTGTTTCAAGCTGAGTCCTGTGAGTCTCAGTTGATAATGATTTAGTTTTATCAGTCTGTGATCTTCTTGGCTCTTTCTCTTTCACGTTTAGCCTTTTCCTTCTCAGCCTTAAGCTGTTCCTTAGTCTTCTTATTCTCTATGTCGGCCTTAAGCTGTCTTTGATAATCAGCCTGCTGCTTACGCATCTTCTCTCTGAAGGACATCTTCTTTTTCTTCTTGCCTGTCTCTTCTTCAGGAGCAGGAGCGTTCTTAGACTTACGAACACTCTTAACGCTTACAAGATAGATACCGCTGACCATGGCCTTAACCTCGCCCTTTGTAGGAACGTCGTCATAGATCGCATCGTCGCATAAAAGTGTAACTATCTGAGGACCAACCTTTGCCTTGACAACAGGAACCTTGGCCTTCTGGTATTTCTTAGGTGTCTGTTCCATAACAACCTTAGGAAGCTTTGCTTCCCTGAGAGGCATATATTTCTTATCAATGATGAGCATGCTGGTAGGCTGGGCCTGTGCCATCATTTCTTCCTTCTGGGCAAGCTGCTTCTTCTGCATCTTGTTGCCGACAATATAGAGAGCTACGATCGCGCCGATAAGTACAACAAGCACGATGAGTAAAATAATCCAAAACATTTTCCGGTATGTCCTCCGATCTTTCTTTTTTAATTTATTTGTCCCATGTTTTCTGATCCTCGAGCATCCTGGTCAGGCGGTTCGGAATGTCGGCATAATATGCTTTTTTTTCCTGAACGCTGAGCTCTGACGGATTTACAGGCTCGCTGAATTCGACGGTAACATGAGTTTTCTTGATAAAGTGAAACTTGTTATTTTCAAATATATTATCCTGATTGCTCATGGCAACGAGGATGATAGGTGACTTAGACCTTTCGGCCATCTTATATCCGCCTTCCCTGAAAGGAAGGAGAGTGTCCTTGTGGTTTCTTGTTCCTTCAGGATAAAGACCCAGTGAAAGTCCGAGCTTCATCTGCTCAGTTCCCTGATTGATGGTCTTTATAGCCTCTCTGGGATTATCCCTGTCGATGAAAACACATCCGATGTCTCGCTGATAAGGTGAGAGAAGAGGAGTGTTTGAGAATTCCTTCTTGGAAATAAAGCCCAGAGGAACATCCACAAGTGTATGAAGTATGATTATATCGAACCAGCTTCTGTGGTTGCCGACAAATAGTATTGCAGTGTCCTTCGGTATATTTTCCTGGCCTCTGACCGTAACCCTGGTTCCGGCAAGGAAGAGGAGTTTCCTGAAGAAGCCTCGTACGAAAGGATTGGCCTTCGACCATCCCTTCATGGGATCCTTCTTTATCATGTGCTTGAAATGCAGGTGCACAGGTAAAGAGAAGAGCATTGCATTAAAGGCCCACAGAGCACAGAGAATTAGTCTTATCATAAGCTGCCTCCGTATTACTATGGCTTTAACTGACAGTGATCAGTTATCTTCCGAACATTTTAGCAGTTTCAAAGAGTCTTGAAGCAAGCTGATCCGTAAGGGCCTCCTGCTTATATCTCCATGACCAGTTTCCGCTTCCGACACCAGGTGTATTGAAACGTGCCCATGAGTCCAGCTCGAGGATATCCTGCATAGGGACTATGGCCATATTTGCAACTGAACCGAAGCAGGCTCTTATCATAACCCAGCAGATGTCGCTTGCGTCTGTGCTGTAATATCTTCTGAGCTTGTCGCGTGATGCCTCATATGCGTGCTTGTACCAGCCCAGAGTAGTATCATTATCATGCGTACCGGTGTAGCATACGCAGTTTCTGATGTGGTGATGAGGAAGGAAGTGGTTGTCGTTCGGATTCTCAAATGCGAACTGAAGTATCTTCATTCCAGGGAAGCCGAACTTGTCTCTGAGTTCGATGACTGATTCGTCGATCTCACCGAGGTCCTCAGCGATTATCGGCATATGGTATCCGAGGTTAGCTTCAAGCATGGTGAAGAAGTTCTCACCCGGAGCCTGTACCCATCTTCCGTGTATAGCTGTTTCGTCTCCGTAAGGTACGGCCCAGAACTTGTCGAAGCCACGGAAATGATCTATACGGAGGAAATCAACGAGCTCAAGCTGATGCCTGATCCTCTTGATCCACCAATCATATGCTGTCTTGGTATGCTCAGGCCAGTTGTAGAGAGGGTTGCCCCAGAGCTGACCGGTTGCTGAGAAATAATCAGGCGGGACACCTGCTATATCTGTCGGATAGCCCTTAGAGTCAAGCATGAAGAGCTTCTTGTTTCTCCATACATCCACGCTGTCCCAGGCAACGAAGATAGGGATGTCACCGATTATCGAGATACCCTTATCATTTGCGTATTCCTTAAGCTTCTTCCACTCGATGGCGAAGAGGAACTGAAGGAACTTGTAATAACCGGTTTCCTTCTCGAGCTTCTTCTCCCACTCGGCTCTTTCTGCCTTCCTAGGATTCTTGAGGCTGTCCTCCCACATGTACCAAGGCATGCCTTCATGATAATCCTTGCCGGCCATAAAGAGAGCGTAGTCTGAAAGCCAGTCTGACTTTTCAAGAAACTCGTTGTATTCGGCCATAAGCTCTTCATCACCGGAGATGCCGTCGTTAAAATCCTTGTCGATGAAACGCTCGTAAGCCTTCTTCAGAAGACCACCCTTAAAGGCGATAACATCACCGTAGCTTATATCCTCAGGATTCCACTGTGGCATATCACGAAAATCATCATCAAAGAGAAGTCCAAGCTCTTTTAAGTGGTCAGGGCTTATGATGAGCGGCTGGCCCGCAAAGGATGAAAAAGGCTGATAAGGCGAATCGCCGAAGCCGGTGTGTCCGAGAGGAAGCACCTGCCAGGCTGTCATGCCCGACTTCTCCATAAAGTCTATGAAATCATATGCACCCTTTCCAAGATCGCCGATACCGTAAGGGCTCGGGAAAGAGGTTGGGTGGATAAGAATACCTGCATATCTCTTTGGCGCAATATCTAAATGAACGCTATCCATTGTCTATAGTTCCCTTCTTTATGTATTCGACATTAGCTGTCATTTTCAGATCGCCCGGACAAATAAAACCCCACGCCGAACCATCCTATCTATTTTAACATAAAATAACGCGATAATCCAACTTTTCTTATACGAATTTGTTGTAAAGTTCTCTGAAGAGAGGAATAGCTTTCTCGATACGCTCGGTCGGTACGCAGTAAGAGATGCGGAAGTGCCCCGGACACTCAAAGGAATCGCCCGGAACTGTCATGAGACCGAACTCCTTCGCACCTGTCCAGCAGAAGGTATTTGCATCCTCGATAGGAGACTGAGGGAACATATAGAAGGTTCCGCCCGGCTTCACGCATGAATAACCGATATCGGTAAGCGCGTCGTAGAGGAGTGTTGCATTCTTCTCGTAGATCGAAAGGTCGCTTGTGTCATCAATGACTCTCTCAACAGCCAGCTGGATGATGGATGGCGGACAGTTATGACCTGTGAATCTTGAGATCTGACCACACATCGGAACTATGATGTCGCTGCCTGCTGCCTTAGGATTGACCGCTACGTAGCCAAGACGCTCTCCCGGAAGGGAAAGTGACTTGCTGAAGGAGTAGCAGCAGATTGAGTTGTCATAGTGCTTAGAGATGAATGGTGAGTCGGTTCCGGCAAATACTATCTCTCTATAAGGCTCATCCGTGATGAGATAGATATCATGGCCGTATTCCTTCTCCTTCTCGCGGAGTATTCCTGCAAGTCTGTCGATAGTCTCTGTTGTATATACGATACCCGATGGGTTGTTTGGCGAGTTGATGAGTACTGCCGCAACGGACGGATTCAGCATCTCTTCAAATACTTCGAAGTTGATCTGGAATGAGCTGATGTCTGCCGGAACAACCCTCAGAGCTGCGCCGCAGCCTGTAACATAAGGGATGTACTCAGGGAAATACGGTGCAAAGGTTATTACCTCGTCGCCTGCACCTGCGATACATCTTATAGCGTGAGCGATAGCGCCTGCTGCACCTGTTGTTGGGAAAATGTGCTCCTTTTTATAATCCATGCCGAAACGTCTGTTAAGAGAATCGGCAATAGCCTCTCTTGTTGAATCGATACCAAGTGATGGGCTGTAGCCGTGAAGAGCTACAGGATCACAGTTTTTAAGAAGATCCTCCATGGCGTCGGTAAAGCTCTGAGGTGCCGGAACGGAAGGATTGCCTATCGAGAAATTGTAGACAGAATCCGGACCCAGCTCCTTTGCTCTTTCCATTCCATATGCAAAGAACTGCCTGATGACTGAGGTTTTGCCGGTCATCTCTTTGTAGAACTGATTTATCATATTTTCATGCTCCTTTTTTTCTATAAATGATACACAGTCTCTAAACTGTATTTTTCCTAAATGTATCCTCCGGATCCGCCCGGAAAGGTCACTCTGCTAATTGTAATCCAATGCAGGATAAAAAACAATGAAAAATATAACAAAATGTGGTTATTTCAGGGTATTAATAATATATAATTATAGTAGAATTATAGGCGTCAATCTGATACAATAAATACAGTTAGTGATCGCCTCTTTAGGAGGCAGTGCAGCCATATCAGAGGAAGTAACATAGATATGAGAAAGATAATAGCACTCGTGGTCTTGAAGCCGCAAAGAGATTACAATCTGGATATCATTAACAGGCTCAGGGATGAACTGTACGATAAGGGCTACGGCCTTATGGTATTTGGTTCATTTACTGATCTTACCGCCAAGGATATGAATGACTATGGCGAGAGAAGCGTTCTGGAGCTTATCCCTTATGACAGGCTTTCGGGACTTATTATCATGTACGGAACCTTCCAGGATACGCCGAAGGCCGATAATATCATCAAGAATGCCAAGATGCGTGGCATTCCGGTGGTGTGCCTTGACTATGACCTGCCGGGTATCCCGAGCGTGAATTATGACTACAAGAATGGATTTGGACAGGTTGTCAGCCATGTTATCGAATTCCATAAGTGCAGAAGGGTTTACATGATCGCGGGCCTTAAGGACAATCCGTATTCTGACGACCGCATAAATGTATTTAAGAAGATCTGCAAGGAGAACGGTATCTCCGACGAGGATTCGCTGGTTTATTACGGCAGATTCTGGGGGCCTTCCGCAAAGCTGTGTATAGAGGAAATGTTTGATTCCGGAGTACCGCTTCCGGATGCTATCTGTGCTGCGAACGACACGATGGCTGTTGCTGTAATAGAACAGCTTGCCCTTCATGGCATCAGGGTTCCGGAGGATATGATAGTCAGCGGTATGGACGGCATAGATATCGGCATTTACAATAAGCCGAGACTTACGACTGTAGACACAGATTCGGACAGACTCTGCAAGGATGCCGCGGCGAAGATTGTTAAGCTGATCGAGGGAAATGCCATCAGCGAGCCGCGACTCACGAGAGTGCCTATGAAGCTCTGTATTCATGCAAGCTGTGGCTGTAATATGGATACCTCTCCTGATATCAGTAAGAGGATGATCGAGCTTGAGGACGGAATAGGCAAGGTTGTGGGAAATGAAGCACACCTTACGAAGATGAAGAATAAGATGCTCAGCGTCAGCAGAAAGGATCTCTTCAAGGCTCTTGCCTCATATATTTCGGATCACACCTGGGTCGTTGTAAACTCATCCTTCTGGGATAATGTCCAGGGTACGGTTGAAGACTTCGATTACGAGCACGATATGAATCATTTCGACGAGGATCTTATCGCTGAGATATATAAGCCTGAGTCAGACGGAAATAAAGAAACCAGAGATCAGGCGGATTACGAGGATCGCTGCGAATACGGCATACATTTCAACAGGAATGATATACTTCCACATTTAGAGGAGGTATTTGAGAAGAAGGGCGTAGTTATATTTGTTCCTATCAATTTCCAGAACGAGGTAATAGGCTACTTTGCGTTCTGTGATAAGGATACAAGTGTTAACTCGCTGAAGGGAGCTTATTATTCGTCACTCCTCTGCCAGAACATCTCGACGATACTTCGTGTTGTGAGAGACAGAGAGACTTCGGACAAGCTGATGTCGGTACTGAGGAATTCCTACAGTGTTCTGCAGGAGATTTCGATTCATGATCAGCTCACCGGACTTCTCAACCGCCGCGGACTTACGCAGGTCCTTGATGAGATGTGCGAGAAGGAAGGCGCGGATAAGAAGGTTCTTATCTACAGCTATATCGATATCGACGGTTTTAAGATGATCAATGATATGTGGGGACATGATGAGGGCGATGAGGCTCTGAAGGATGTTGCCGGAGTTATAAATGATGTTGCCGGAAGGTTCAGTAATTTCACGGCCGGTAGGATCGGCGGCGATGAGTTCGTTATAGCGGGTGCCGCGGACAGTGATATTTCCGATGTTTATCTGGAAACACTGCAGGACGCTGTCGACAGACTGAACAGCCGCAGCGTGAAGAAATACCTTATCGAGCTTTCTGTCGGTAAGGTTGTTAAGGACGGCTTCACAGCCGAAAATGTACGCGAGAGTATCAAGGATGCTGACCGCGACATGTATCAGGTTAAGAAAAACCGCAAGCAGCTGAAGATGAAGATCGAGGATGAAGACGCTGAATGATGAGCGGAGAGTTCGGCTGATGCCGGCGATGGTTCGGTAGAGAAAAGGGCTGCGATGGAGATTAAAATGAAAATATTTGAAACACATGCGCATTATGATGATGAAGCATTTGATGCTGACAGGACTGCCGTTATAGAAAGACTGCAGTCCTTTGGCATTGATAGGGTAGTAAATATAGGATCGAATATGGTGACCTCGAGGACGACCGACAGGCTGACCCGTGAGTACGACTTTTTTTACGGGGCAGTCGGAGTGCATCCGAGTGACTGCGAGGATATGACGGAGACGGATATTGAGGAGCTGAAGAGTCTCGCGGCGGCGAACAAAAAGATCGTTGCAATAGGCGAGATTGGGCTCGATTATCACTGGCCGGAGCCGGGAAAGGAAGTACAGCAGAAGTGGTTCAGGCGTCAGCTTGAGCTTGCCCGCGAGATCGGACTTCCGGTGGTAATACATTCAAGAGATGCCGCAAATGATACCATGGCAATCCTTGAGGAAGAGGAGGCCGGAGAGATAGGCGGTGTCATGCATTGCTATTCCTATACGAAGGAGCTTGCGGAGAGAGTCCTCAGGATGGGGCTTTACATAGGTGTCGGTGGTGTGTTAACCTTCAAGAATGCCAGAAAGCTGGTGGAGACGGTTGAGGCGACTCCGCTTGACAGGATAGTCATCGAGACTGACAGTCCGTATCTCGCGCCGGAACCTAACAGAGGAAAGAGGAATAATTCCGCAAACCTAAGATACGTTGTGGCAAAGCTTGCCGAGATAAAGGGCATCACGCCGGAGGAGGCTGCTGAGGCTACCTACGAAAACGCGATGAGAATGTACAGGATATAAAAGATCAGGAGAGATATATGATCCCGGATAATGAAAAGCTCAGTAACCCGCAGGTTACGATAGCTGCGATAAAAAAATACGGTTTTAATTTTCAGAAGAAATTCGGACAGAACTTTCTGATAGATGATCATGTTATAAAGAAGATCATCAAGGCGGCGGATATCACAAAGGATGATATCGTTGTTGAGATAGGTCCCGGAATGGGAACTTTGACCCAGTATCTTGCCGAGGCGGCGGGACAGGTTATCGCTGTCGAGATAGATACCAAGCTGCTGCCGATACTCGCAGAAACACTGGCTGCTTATGATAATGTAACAGTCATCAACGAGGATATATTGAAGTGCGACATTGAAGCGCTTGTTGAAAAGGTCAGGGCTGAGAAAACCTCGTCAGGTTCTGAAACAGTAGAAACGAAAACAGAGCCGGAAACTGATGCAGGCAAAACGGAAACGATGGCTGAGACTGAGGGACAAGAGTGTACAGGAAACGGCGGTCTGAGCGGCGTCAAGGTTGTTGCAAATCTGCCGTATTATATAACAACTCCTATAATCATGGGACTTTTTGAGAAACATGTTCCGGCTGAAAGCATAACAGTCATGGTGCAGAAAGAAGTTGCCGACAGAATGAATGCCGCACCGGGCGGCAAGGATTACGGCGCCCTTTCGCTGGCTGTGCAGTATTATTCCGAAACCTACATCGCCGCAAATGTACCGCCTAACTGTTTCATCCCGAGACCGGGAGTCGGTTCTGCGGTCATCAGGCTTACAAAGCATGAGAAGGCGCCTGTGGAGGTTAAGGACGAGGCGCTTATGTTCCGCCTGATCCACGCTTCCTTCGAGCAGAGAAGGAAGACTCTGAAGAATGGTATCGGAAATGCTGAGCTTTCCGGCATCACGAAGGAGATGGTCGGAGAGGCTCTTATCGAGATGGGACTTGACGAAAATATCCGTGGTGAGAGGTTGAGTCTTACCGAGTTTGCGCATCTTGCGGATATTTTGTATGATAAGTCACGTTAACCGGGACAGATACGAAGGATAATAATCAAATGATGTCAGAAGATGAAAAATACATGCATGAGGCACTGCGTCTTGCGAGAAAGGCTGAGGCAAACGGTGACGTTCCGATAGGCTGCGTGATCGTATTTGACGGAAAGGTCATAGGGCGCGGATATAACAGGAGAAATAAGGATAAGTCCACTCTTGCACATGCAGAACTTATAGCAATGAAAAAAGCCGGGAAGATAATAGGCGACTGGAGGCTTGAGGGCTGCAGGATGTATGTGACCCTTGAACCGTGCCAGATGTGTGCGGGAGCGATAGTGCAGGCGCGCATCCCCGAGGTGGTGATAGGCTGTATGAACCCGAAGGCTGGGTGCGCAGGCTCGATCATCAATCTCCTGGATATGAAGCAGTTTAATCACCAGGTTGAGGTGACGAGGGGCGTCTGCGAAGAGGAGTGTTCGACGATGCTCAGCAGCTTTTTCTCAAAGCTGAGAAAGAGCAAGAAGAATGCAGAAGCCGGAGGAGCAGAGGAGTAAGAGGCTGAACGGTATTGGTCAGAAAAAACAAAACTTGACGTAAAGCCCTCTCTTGAGTATACTAACTATGTTTTAAAATTTCCGTGCAGCCGGGGAGTTAGCGGTGCCCTGAACCTGCAATCCGCTATAGCAGGGGTGATGGCTGGCCTAGGGTTGAATTCTGTAGGGCTGCCCTCGGTAAGTGATGTTGATATCTGGGTCTTACGCGACAGAAATCTATGAACCGTGTCAGGTTGGGAACAAAGCAGCACTAAGTAGAACCTTCTGGGTGACGTGAGGGTGCCTGGGTTGAGTTAACTGCTGAGGTAACGCCTATTGGTTCTTCTCGAAGCGAGCCGCACGGTTTTTATATTAAATACGTCCAATTCCTTAAAAATCGGAAGGTTTTACAATAATATTTGTGCATGTTTTTGTAAATAATAGCAAATTTTTTATGGAAATATAAAGCGGAACGTGATAATATAATACATAATGTATTTGCTGGGGCAATTATGCTTCAGATAAGGGGCTAAAAATGAATTATTCAGAAGTGATAGATTTTGTAAAAAAGAAAACCGCTGAGATCGGTCGACCTGCAAATTATCCTTTCAGAAGCAGGTACGAGCATATCATGCGTGTATACAGGTGGGCTATCAGACTTCAGGCAAAGCTGGGAGGAGACCTTGATATCATAGTTCTTTCGGCACTGCTTCACGATGTTGGTTGGGAAGAAGGAAGACCGCATGAAGAGGTAAGTGCAGAGATAGCTGTTGAATATCTCGACAGTATCGGCGTTGACCCTGAGAAGATCAAGCGCGTCGGCGAGATAATCATGAAGCATGAGGACAAGGATACGACCGATGATCTTTCCATTGAGTGCAGGATAGTTATGGATGCGGACCTTCTCGATGAGATAGGAGCCGTTGAAATCATATGGGACTGCATGGCAACTGCGCTGGAGCCGGAGGCAAGTTATAAGAGAGCTTACTACAGGATTAAGGAGTATTACAGAGGTAATAAGCCGAAGATCAAGAGATGTAAGACGGATCCGGGGCGTGCCGAGTTTACGAAACGTATGCAGTTGATAGAGAATTACATATATCAGCTCGAAAGAGAACTTTTCTAATTCATGGGAGGATTTAAAAATGGTTAACAAGTTGATCAGAATCTTAGTAGCGATTGCGATAGTCTTCGGACTTCTTTTTGCGGCATATAAATTACTTCCGCTCAATCTTACAGGTGGCGTAAGACAGTGGCTTCAGGAAACATTTGAGAGCAGCACCAAGAAGGTAGCTGACGCAGCCAGAGGAACTTACGTAGCAACCTACGACCCAACAACAAAGAGAACAGTAGCAAGTAAGGTTACATACAAAGATCTGATGGAAAAGAACTGCAACAGCGTTTCATGGTATGTTAAGAAGAAAGCTGCAGGCGGATACACAGTAGAGGTTAACGGTTACAAGGTAACTATCCAGGTAGACGATCCTATTACACCAAATAACTCAAAGACATGGACAGAGGCTCATCTGAAGCTTGATATGGACATGATAGAGGAAGGAGGAGTTTACCAGCTTGTCGGAGTTACAGCAACAGTAAATGATGATAAGCAGGATGACACCTACACAAGTATGATCATCGATGATCTTCTCTCAAAGGTTAGTTCAGGGGGAGAATAAATCGAACTGTATAGAGTATAAGAAGAGCACCCGGCTGGGTGCTTTTCTTATGTATTAATATAAAAAAAACATGTCCGCACGGCAGTATGAAAATACTTCTGCAGACATGTTTTTTTAATGATATTTAATTATGAGAAACAAGCTCTTCGATCATGTTTGTTATGATATCGATGGCGTTGCTCTGACGGCTTGATTCCATTGCCTTGATGTATTTGTCGCGGTCTGCGAAGGTTTCGTCAATAGCCTTGACAAGTCCCGCAGGGGAAAGGTCTTCCTCCTTGATGACCTTGCTGTAGCCGCTCTTCTCAAAGGACTGTGCATTCAGTATCTGGTCGCCGCGGCTGGCCGCAAGAGAAAGAGGTATAAGGATATTTGGCTTTCTGAGTGCCAGAAGCTCGCAGATCGCATTTGCACCGGCTCTTGAGATTGCAATATCGGAAAGTGCGAAGAGATCGGCCAACTCCTTCTTTATATATTCGTACTGAACATAACCCTTCTTGCCGTCGTTGGCTTTATTTGCCTTGCCCTTGCCGCAGAGGTGGATGATGTTGTATTTCTCGAGAAGCTCGTCCAGGCATGCTGAAAGCGTATCATTTATAACCTGGCTGCCTGTGCTGCCACCGATAAAGAGGATAACAGGCTTATCATCCGTGAAGCCGCAGAACTTCTTGGCAGCTTCCTTATCACCGGTGAAAAGCTCGGTTCTTATAGGGGTTCCTGTAACAACAGCCTTACCCTCAGGAAGATTCTTCTGGGTTTCAGGGAAGTTGCAGCATATTTTTGTTGCCTTCGGAAGCGCAAGCTTATTTGCAAGTCCCGGAGTCATATCCGATTCGTGGAGGATTACCGGAATCTTCTTCTTCGCAGCGGCGCGTGCAACAGGCACACTTACGAAGCCTCCCTTTGAAAATACTATATCCGGCTTCATTTTCTTCATCAGCTTCTTCGACTGGAAATATCCTCTAAGAACCTTGAAAGGATCGATAAAGTTTCTGAGGTCGAAATATCTTCTCAGCTTTCCTGAGGATATTCCGTAGTAAGGGATACCCAGCTCCTCAATAAGCTTTTTTTCTATACCGTCGTAGCTTCCTATGTAGCTTATCTCGTAGCCAAGCTCTTTAAGACGCGGCATAAGCGCTATATTTGGCGTAACATGTCCGGCAGTTCCGCCGCCGGTAAGTATTATCTTCTTCATCACAGCATTCTCCTGATATTATTATCTGAATATACGGACCGCGCAGTATTTGTATTATGCAAAAACCCGATACGCGCTTAAGAAAGTGCCGCGGTCATAACCGATTATAGTCTTATATTCCGCTAATTGCAAATACAAGAACGCAGGAACAGACACTGCACGTTATTTCACAGACTTTTTTTATTTTTTTATTGTAAATCAAAGGGCTTTTTGCTATTATCTATTGGAATATGTAATGAAAGAGCGCCCGGAGAACGATAAACGGACGCTAAAAGATAAAGGAGTATATAAAACAATGTCACAGAAGATTAATTTTGATTTCAGCAATGCAAAGTTCATGGCAAGTGATGCAGATGTTGAGGCAATCAAGTCACGCATCGAAGCAGCAGAGAAGACTCTTGTTGAGAGAACAGGAGAGGGAAATGACTTCCTCGGATGGATAGACCTTCCTGTTAACTATGATAAGGAAGAGTTTGAGAGGATCAAGAAGGCAGCAGCTAAGATCCAGTCAGATTCAGATGTCCTTCTCGTTATTGGTATCGGCGGTTCATACCTCGGCGCCAGAGCGACTATCGAGGCACTTCGTCATTCCTTCTATAATATGGTAGACAAGAGCGTTCGTAAGACACCTGAGATCTATTACTGCGGAAACAACCTCAGCAGCACATATTATGCAGAGCTTGTTGATGTACTTGCAGGTAAGGATTTCTCAATAAATGTAATCAGTAAGTCAGGTACAACAACAGAGTGCTCAGTTGCATTCAGAATCTTCAAGGAGCTCCTTGAGAAGAAATACGGCAAGGCAGAGGCTTCAAAGAGAATCTACGCAACAACAGATAAGGCAAAGGGAGCTCTTAAGACTCTCTCTAACTCAGAGGGTTACGAGACCTTCGTAGTTCCTGATGATGTAGGAGGAAGATTCTCAGTTCTTACAGCAGTTGGTCTTCTTCCGATCGCTGTTTCAGGTGCAGACATCGACCTTCTTATGCAGGGTGCTGCAAACGGAAGAGAGTACTGCTTAAATACAGCATTTGACGACAATGATGTTCTTAAATATGCCGCAGTTAGAAATATCCTTCATGAGAAGGCAGGACTTGGCATGGAGATCCTTGGAAACTTCGAGCCATCACTTCACTATGTATCAGAGTGGTGGAAGCAGCTCTACGGAGAGAGCGAGGGTAAGGACGGCAAGGGTATCTTCCCTACAGCTGTTGACTTCACAACAGACCTTCACTCACTCGGACAGTTTATCCAGGAGGGTACAAAGAACCACTTCGAGACCTTCATCAATGTTCTTAACCCAAGAAAGACTGTTACAATGCAGCTTGAGGAGACAGATCTTGACGGTCTTAACTATCTTGCAGGCAAGGATGTTGATTTCATCAATAAGTGCGCAATGAACGGAACTATCCTCGCTCACGTTGACGGAAACGTTCCAAACATCAGAATAGATATGGAAACAATCGACGAGCTTTCACTTGGCGAGCTCTTCTACAAGTTTGAGTTTGCATGTGGTGTAAGCGGATATACACTTGGTGTTAATCCATTCAACCAGCCGGGCGTTGAGAGCTACAAGAAGAACATGTTCGCTCTTCTCGGAAAGCCGGGCTACGAAGAGAAGACAGCAGAGCTTAAGAAGAGACTTGGTGAGTAATCACCGGTCATTATACGGAAGTAATAATAAACAGTGGTGGAAATATGAGTGATGAAAAGGTAACGCTTATCGCTCCGTGCCATTTCGGTCTGGAGGCAGTGCTTAAGCGTGAGATCATAAATCTTGGATATGAGATTGAAAATGTCAGCGACGGCAGGGTTACCTTCACCGGTGACACCGCGGCGATTGCAAGGGCAAATATAAATATCAGAACGGCGGAGCGTATACTCCTCAGATGCGGAAGCTTCAGGGCTGAGAGCTTTGATGATCTGTTTGAGGGCGTAAAGGCTATTCCATGGGAGAGATATCTTCCGAGAAATGCAAAGTTCTGGGTTACCAAAGCGACTACCAACAGAAGTACGCTTTTCAGTGCCTCTGCCATCCAGTCTATCGTTAAGAAGGCGATGGTCGACAGAATGAGCCAGACTTATCATACAAACAGATTTGATGAGGACGGCGACGAGTATCCTGTAAGGGTATTTATTCTGAAGGACGAGGTTGAGGTTGCACTTGATACGACAGGTGTATCGCTTCATAAGAGAGGCTACAGAAAGCTGGTGGGCAAGGCACCTATTTCCGAAACTCTTGCAGCGGCGCTCATCATGCTGACGCCATGGCATGCTGACAGGATACTTGTGGATCCCTTCTGCGGAAGCGGCACATTTCCTATTGAAGCGGCTATGATCGGCGCAAATATAGCACCGGGCCTTAATCGAGAGTTCACCTCCGATAAGTGGCTGAAGCTCATGACCAAGAAGCAGTGGTATGAGGCCTATGACGAGGCAGCATCACTTGAGAAAACAGATATAGATATGAATATCCAGGGCTACGACCTGGATCCTGAGATAGTAAAGTGCGCTATGACGAATGCGAAGGACGCAGGTGTCGACAGATATATTCATTTCCAGGCGCGAGACGTTAAGGATCTCAGGAACCCGAAGCCTTATGGCTTTCTTATCACAAACCCTCCTTATGGAGAGCGACTTGAGGAAAAGGAAGCTTTACCTGAGCTTTACAGGACCATCGGTGAGAGCTACAAAGGTCTCAGGGACTGGTCTATGTTCATTATCACCTCATACGAGGATGCAGAAAGGTACATCGGCCGCAAGGCGGATAAAAACAGGAAGATATATAACGGAATGATCAAGTCGTATTTTCTGTCATATATGGGCGCAAAGCCGCCTAAGCGTACAGGTGGTGCGAACGATCAGGGTGAATAGTTTTTACACCGGTTCCGATATAGGATATTTTTATTAAGGCGAAAAAGTGAAGAAGATAATCATAATTATAGTGCTGCTAGTCATAGCAGCACTTGGATTTTATAAGGTATCTGAAAAAAATGAAGGTGACCCTGTAAGGTCGGAGGAATACAGCTCAGCTGCCGAGGGATATAAGCAGCAGGTTCTTACGTACAATAAGAACAGGGAGATGGATGTCAGACTGCAGGGTAAGAGCTTCGGTGGCTATTACAAGGCCTATCTTAGTAATGATCTTTCAGTCATGCTTTCTGAGAGCTTTCTGGAGGACGTTACCGGCTGCTCCATCATCAGGTATAACGACGGCAGCATCAGGATGGACAGGGGCGAAAATACGATCGTCATGAAGCTTGGTGAGACTGATGTTAATATCAATTCCGAGACTGTGACGTCGGAGGCTGCGCCTGTGGTTACCATGGACGGTGAGCTTTATATCCCGATGGACAACATTTCGGATTACCTGGATCTTGAATATAAATATGATTATATAGAAAACTTTGTCGATATCAGGCAGGCCAGAAAAGGCCAGGTCCTTCCTGAAAAATACGATCTCAGGGATACCGGACGCGTAACGCCTGTCAGAGACCAAGGGAGATTCGGTACCTGCTGGGCCTTCGCTTCACTGGGAGCGCTGGAGACAACTCTGATGCCTAAGGAGGAGCAGTGCTATTCGACAGAGCATATGACTCTTAATAACAGCTACAATCTGGATCTTTCCACCGGCGGCGAGCATACGGTAAGTATTGCTTATCTTGCTGCATGGCAGGGACCGGTTTACGAGAAGGATGATCCTTACGGTGACGGCATCAGCAGCAGGGGACTTAAGGCTGTAAAGCACCTTGAGGAAGCGATAGTTGTTAAGAACAGAAACGATGATACGATAAAGACAGCAATCTTCAGATACGGCGGTGTTGAGACCTCCCTCTATCTGCAGATGGAATATACAGGCGAAGCATCGGATTATTATAACGAAGAGACGGCGGCTTATTACTATGACGAGGAGAAGAGTCCGAACCACGATATAGTGATAGTCGGCTGGGATGATAATTATCCCAAGAGTAATTTCAGGATAGTTCCTGAGCATGACGGTGCATTTATCTGCAAGAACAGCTGGGGCACCGAGTTCGGCGAGGATGGGTATTTCTACGTGTCGTACGATGACGTAAATATCTGTAGTCAGTCGATCATTTATACAAAGCTCAGCGACGCAGATAATTTCGATAATATTTATCAGTCCGATCTTCTGGGCTGGGTCGGTCAGATCGGCTTTGGAAGCGAGAACGGATATTTTGCGAATGTTTATACGGCGAAGGGCGAGGAGAAGCTGAAGGCGGTTTCCTTCTACGCAACAGACGATAATACACAGTTCAGTGTGTATGTTGTGCATGATTACGAGTCCGACCTTGACCTTAAGAAGAGAGTTCTGGTATCTACCGGAGAGGCCAGGTACAGCGGCTATTATACGGTCAGATTTGATGATCAGGAGGAGCTTCGCCCGGGTGAAAAATACGCTGTTATTGTCAGTGTAAAAACGCCGGGCAGCACTAAGCCAATCGCAATCGAATACCGTGCGGACGACAGGACCGAGATGGCGGATATCACCGACGGAGAAGGATATATCAGTCTCTACGGCGAGGTATGGCACAATGTTGAGACAACGCAGAGGTGCAACCTCTGCCTGAAGGCTTTCACGATCAATATAGGAGATTAGAGATGAAGAAACTCGTATTTGCAACAGGAAATAAGGATAAAATGCGTGAAATACGTATGATCATGGCAGGGCTTCCGTATGAAGTTTTTTCCATGAAGGAGATCGGAGTTGATCCGGAGATAGTTGAGGACGGAACGAGCTTCGCAGAAAATGCGCTGATCAAGTCGAGAACAGTTGCTGCGTGCATACAGCAGGCAATCAAGTCGGGAGAAGTTCCGGAGAAGATGAAGGAAGCCTTCGAGAAGGCTGATGCAGAGTTTGCAGGCAACCATGAAAGTGATGAAATAGTAGTGCTTGCGGATGATTCGGGACTTGAGATCGATGCACTTAATAAGGAGCCGGGCATCTATTCGGCAAGATATCTGGGAGAGGATACCTCTTACAGGATAAAGAATAAGAACCTTATCGACAGACTCGAGGGCGTGCCGGATGAGAAGAGAACGGCAAGATTTGTCTGCGCAGTTGCGGCTGTATTTTCAAATGGACGTGAAGAAGTCAGAGAAGCAACTATGGAAGGCCGTATCGGCTACGAGGAGAAGGGTGCGAACGGCTTCGGCTACGACCCGATACTCTATCTGCCGCAGTTTGGCTGCATGTCGGCTGAGCTTCTTCCGGAGCAGAAGAATGCGATAAGTCACAGGGGCAAGGCTCTCAGAATGATGAGAGAGTGCCTGGAGGAAGCTTAGTATTGGTGAATGCCGGGTGTAAAGAACATGATCGGGTAAGTGGAGAATGAGTTCGGAAAAGAGTATTAAAAATAGAATACTTGTAATTAGCGATTCGCACAGGCATTCCGAATATATCAAGGCGGCAATCGATAAATCGGGACCGTTCGATATGATGATCCATCTCGGTGACCTTATGGACAGTATGGATACTGTCAGGGAGCTGGCCGGGTGTCCGTGCTATTTCGTGGCAGGAAACTGCGACTACGACTTTAAAATGCAGGGCTGCCAGATCATAAATCTTCCGCCACACAGGATATTTGCGGTGCATGGCCATAGATATGGTGTGAGCTCGGATACGCTTCGGTTGGAATACGCCGCGAAGGAGGTTGGCTGCGACATCGCACTCTACGGGCATACACATGTGCCGTTTATTTATGAGGGGAAGGATATCACGGTGGTGAATCCGGGCAGCTGTGCCATTCCGAGGCAGTACGACAGGAAGAAAACTTATGTGGTGTTGGAACAGGATGAGGCGGGTACCGTTTCGTTTACGTTTTGCAATATAGATTGATGTTCGTTATTAGGAATGATAGGAACTGCCGGAACCGGTGGTATTGATTAAATAAGTGATTATTTGAGTGGAAGAATTAATGAGTTGAGACAGGAGGAAGTATTTGAAAAAGGGAGATATCGTTGAGGGAGTAATAGATAAATACAGCTTTCCAAACAAGGGAAGCATGATGGTTGAGGATAAGAGAGTGATCGTCAAGGGAACTCTTCCGGGTCAGACTGTGCGCGGACGTATCATAAAGAAGAAATCAGGTCTTTATGAAGCTGCGGTTATAGATACCCTGAAGGCTTCACCGCTTGAGACGAAGAAGCCCGTCTGTCCTCATTTTTTTGAATGCGGCGGATGTACCTATCAGACGCTTTCCTACACAAATCAGCTTCGCGTTAAGGAGCAGATGGTGAAGGAACTGCTGGATCAGGCAATATGTGGCAGTGCATCGAATACGGAAGAAATAGCGGTGGAAACAGCGGCTGGTTCTGTTGAAACTGCAGCGGTGAATGAAACAATTGGTTCGGGTGAAGTGCCAGCGGTGAATGAAGCTGATAACAAATATATCTGGGAGGGTATCGTTGCGTCACCGTCACAGTGGCATTACAGAAATAAGATGGAGTTTACCTTTGGTGATGCGGAGAAGGATGGACCGCTTACACTGGGACTCCACAGACAGTATTCTAACTATGATATTTTATCGATTGACGGCTGTGCCATCGTAAACAAAGCGTGGAACGAGATCCTGAAATATACTCAGAAGTTCTTCAGAGAGAAGAATGTGACATTTTACAAGAAGATGCAGCATACCGGTGTTCTCCGCAACCTTGTAATCAGACAGTCATATGCGGACGGCGGTATTCTTATAAATCTTGTTACTACTACAAAGCATGCGCTGGACGTGCCGGAGAAAGCTGATTCTAAGAAGACGACCATCCTTGATGAGATGAACGGCGGCGTAAGAAACCAGGTTATAGAAGAGCTCTGCCTTCCGGAATATGTGGCAGGATTGGTTGCTCTTTCTGAGTCCGGCAAGCTGGAAAGTCTTGAAAACTACAGCAAGATTTCGGGCATTTTATATACTGAGAATGATTCGGTTGCGGACTTTGTCCAGAGTGACTCGACAACGCTTCTTTATGGGCAGGATTATTTGATCGAAGAGGTTCTCGGACTGAAGTTCAAGGTGTCTCCATTCTCATTCTTCCAGACAAATACAAAGGGCTGCGAGGTTCTCTACAGCAAGGTCAGAGAATATGTGCTTGAGGCACTTGAAGCAGGCGGTAAGGAGAATGCAGGTGATTCGCAGGGCGTTGACGGTGATAAAGCGGCGACAGAAGGAAAAGATAAGAAGCTCGTCGGCACTGTATTTGACCTCTACAGTGGAACCGGAACTATCGCACAGCTGATGTCACCGGTCGCTGAGAAGGTTATCGGAATCGAAATAGTTGAAGAAGCGGTTGAGGCTGCCAGAGATAATGCGAAGAGAAATAAGCTGACGAACTGCGAGTTCATCGCGGGCGACGTTCTGAAGAAGCTTGATGAGGTCGAGGATAATCCGGATCTTATCATACTCGATCCACCGCGTGACGGAATCAATCCGAAGGCGCTCACAAAGATCATCAATTACGGCGTTAAAAACATAGTTTACATCAGCTGTAAGCCGACCTCACTCGCGAGAGATCTGGTCGTATTTCAGGCGAACGGCTACGAGGTCGTGAAGGCCTGCGCCGTAGATGAGTTCCCAAATACCCAGCACGTTGAGACAATCGCTTTGTTAATTAACCAAAATGCAAAGGCGAAGCATCATGTGCAGATAAGCATTGATGCTGAGGATTACTATAGGATAAAGGATTCTGAGAAGAAAGAGGATGAACGGTAAGAGATATGGTGCGTCCGGAATTTGAAAGTATCAGGGACTATGATGAGTTTTGCAAGTACTATTGGTATCGTGAAGAATTGATTGGAATATGCAAGGCTCACGGCCTTAAGTGCAGTGGAAGTAAAATTGAATTAAATACGGTTATCAAGGCATACTTCTCGGGTGAAAAGATTTTGCCTGAAAAGAAAAAAGTACGGCAGAGAGGGACTGCAGTGAAAGACTTAACTTTGCAGACCGGTCTCATCGAGTGTGGTTTCACCTTTGGTAACAGATTCCGGGATTTTTTTTCTGAGCAGACAGGAGTTAAGCCGTTCAAATTCAATGTTGATATGGTTGAAACCGTAAAGGTGGTTAAGGCTACAGAAGATGAGAATTTTACTCTCGGAGATCTGCTTGACATCTATTATGGTAAAAAAACATACGCCCAATATGATAAATCTGCGCTTCAATGGAATAAATTTGTAAAGGATTTCTGTGGGGATGAGGCGACAAAAGTCTATAGCGGGCGGCTAAAGGCAGCGGCCGCTCTTTGGAAGATTGTCAGAGAATCGGATCTGAAGAAGGAATATTCACATGAGCTGCTCGAAGAATACAAAGATATAATAGATATAAAGTAGAGGATCAGGAGTG
>JAEEGF010540348.1_pt1 | contig 78657 bp, 65 predicted proteins | sample 9134171 | NCBI WGS metagenome assembly JAEEGF01 (sample SAMN16246542, study PRJNA631951) | gut metagenome | biome: gut microbiome; feature: rumen; material: AP-attached | host: Bos | place: Iran: Karaj | collected 2018-10 | reverse complement strand
GGGCTCCTTATCCGTTAAAGTTACCTTCTAAAATATCCAAGAAATGTTTCTCGTCGATAATCCAGTCGAACTTGGCAATGAACTTGTTTTTCGTGCCTCGTCCGTTGAGGAACTGCGAGCCGGCAGCCTTGCGAAAGGTTTCGGCAACCACATCGCGGCCATACTTTTCAAGCAGCTCTCGCAGTCTTTCTGCCCTTGGCTTCGTCATCATTCGCAGTCGCGGAATCTGACTTTCGTAGCCATCCAGCAGGCGGTTGAACCACGGCATCCACTCTTTTTCTGCTTTTTCATAAAAAGAATCTGCCGCCGCCGCTTCCTCTGCATTAGCGACTGGTTCGCTAATGCCTACAGCAGCAGCTATGCTGCTGTTCTCATTCTCATTCTCATTCTCATTCTCGTTCTCATTCTCATTCTCATTCTCATTATGCATTGCGAAATATGCGGTCGCATTTTTTTTGTTTTTAGACCATCTTTTCAGTGCGTTTTGTCGGTTCTTTTCGCATTTCCGTTTAAACTTCTCGGTGTCAATAGAGATTTGCGTAGTCATGAAACGATAAGGAATAAGAATGTCGGTTTCCACCAGTTGCTCTTCCTTCTTCACATCTCCCGAGCCATCGATGAGCCAACAGAAGATGTGTCGGAAGAGCCTGCCCAGCTGCTCATCGCTGAGACAGCTGAGTGGGCCCCATTGTTCGCTATAGAGAACAAATGTTGTCTTGTTCATTGAATAATTGATAATTAACAATTAATAATTAATAATTTAGATTAGCCTCGCCTACTTGAGTCGCTGGTTGTCCGTTGCTCGGGCAGACATGGTCGTCTGCCCCTCCGGCCGGTCCTGTCAGCTCGCTGAGCGTAGCGGAAAACAGCTTGGACTGCAGCCTCCGGAAGAAGCGGCGGAACTCCACGTAGAGCCTCATCCTTGATAAAAGGGTGTCGCTGACGTTGTGAAACTCTATGATCTCCGATGCAACGGATGGCGACATTTTGCCTGGCTCCCAATAGGAGAGGAAGACGTCTACGCGGTTGTCGTTCATGGGTACCGTCCAATGGCGGTGGATGGTGGCATCGATGCCATAGGGAGCCAGCAGGTTGGCGATGTCGGCGCAGAGCTGCGTCTGCTGTGCCTCATGGTTGATGCCATCTCTCAGGTTGATGAGCCACCATACGTGGCGATGCAGGTCGCTAATGATCTTGGGTGAAAGTTTTTTTGGTTTCAAATTAATCATTGTTTTTAATTAAATAATGTGTCATGTGTGTTGCACGAGTAACAGTAGCTTTTGTTCCGCTGGCGTGGCAGGCGTCCCTGCGTGCCGTGACGGAAAGAGATTTTAAAGACGCGTCTCCGTGAGCTCCTGTCCCCACGTGTCCCCCTCCCTACGGGGGAGAAGGCCGGAGTCCCCTATGCGACGGCAAAGTTATGAACAAAAAAGAAAGGCTGGGAATATTTTGTTGTCTAAGTCATTGGTATACAAGCAATTACAAGTGAATACAAATGCAGCGCAAGTATTTGTACAAATACCACAAATGATTTGGCACAAAAAAAAGAGGAATGATATCGCAGATGGCACAAGACGCTGGAAGCGTCTCCGCTCAGTAGCCGTGGGGCGGAACGACCTATGGTATAAATGTCGTCACATAGTTATGCACTCTAAGAGTGCCCCTACTGGCTACAGGGCGACTCTTTCAGAGTCGATAACTGGTGTATGCATCGCAAACCGTGGGTGCGCCTGCGGCGTACCCACGGCTATTGATAGGGTGACCCCTTTGGGGTCCTTTTGCGAGGTCCTTGTGCCATCTGCAATATCATTACTATCAAAGAACCAAGCGAGTCGGTGGGTTGGCCATGAATGCTATTTTATAACCCTGTTTAAAACCTTATAAATATAAAAATGAGCAGCCTTCAATGGTTGCTCATTGTTTTTGGAAGATTCAGCAGAGGAAATGCCCTCAACAGCAGTCATTTCACCTGTTGGTTCCAGTTCGATTCAGACCTGTCGTATATGCCTGCAGTGTGGAGTATAGCCCAGAGGTCGCGATGAGATCGTTAAACACCTGGGCCGTGCTGCCCCCTTCGAAGTGGTTGTGAATCTCCGTGGGCTGCGCTTTGGGTCCAATGGCTAAGGTGTTGTAGTTTATGGTTTATAACTTCGTTATGACTTTTGTCACGACTTGGCAAAGCTAATGCAAGCATTGCTTTGCGCTCTGCCTGCAAAGGTAGCAATCTTTTTTAAATGGCAATGCATCCGGCACCATCTTTTTTGTAAAACATGTCAAACGAGAAAACCAGCCTCAACCTTTCTAAACTTCGCGCTTGCGCTTGCGCACCGCGCGAGCTACAGCCTTAAGCCGAAGAAGGTGCGGAGACGCCATTTGATATTGTGGACCTCGAGGTTTTCCCTGTCGCCGATATTGGTGAAGTTGAACACCATCGACATGCCGAAGAACTTGTTGCCCTTCTGGCGCAGGATGGCTCCGCGACCGGTGATGATGACCTCGGGGAAATGATAGTCGAGGGGGACGCGGGTGCCGCCAAAGGTCAGGGAGGTCTTGCTATAGACGATGAACGTGGGAATGGCGGAGATGTGGAGCAGCCAACCGCTGGCAGGCACATAGTTGTAGCCGTAGCCGCCACCGATACCGATGTTCGTCATCTGGAACTTCATCTCCTGTGCGGGCAGGACCTCGTTCTCCAGCAGCTTCTCACCCTCCACGGTGCCCTTCTGTCCCTGACCAGAGACCGCTAGCAGGAAGCTACCGGCCGAGCGTCGCTGGATGTAGCTCTGCGTGAACGGAGCGGGAAAGGAGAAGCGGCGGTTGTTCAGGGTGTAGAAGGCATTCAGGTTCAGCGTCTTCAGCTGTAGCAGTCCTGCTGGCAGCTTCAGGCGCCCTGCGCCGTCGGTCTCCTGCCAGCCCGTGAAGTTATGGGCATTCTGATAGATGATGTCGAAGCCGAGGCGGCGGCCATAGGAGTTGACGTTAAGCTCGTAGTCGTCGTAACGGCCGAGGAGCTTTGCGGGGTTGAGCGCCAAGCTGACGGAGAAGCCCAGGTAGCTGACTCGTGCACTGATGGTAGACTTGTAATCGGCCTTCATCTCCGAATAGAAATGGTGTCCGTCGCGCGAGCCCTCAGTCTCTATCTTCTGACCCGAGAAGTTATGTCGCGCCAGCAGTGTCCACTTCGTAGGCGGACGAACGATGAACGCCGTGTCGATGTCGCCTTTTTGGTAGCTGGCGGTGAGGTAGTCGTCGATGCGCTGCAACCACGTCTGTGCCTCAACGTTGCTAAACGGGAGACAAGCGATGATGAATGGTAGGGAGAAGAATAGCTTCCGCATATTTTTAAGGGGTTTAAAAGGGCCTAAAGGGGAGTGAAAGGGGAGAAAAGGGACGAATGCTTTATGCCATACGGCTGGATGCCGGCCTGTGGTCCCCTCCTCCGGGGCGACTGGGGCCTTTAGAGCAGCCATTGATATGGCTGCGGCCCCACAAAGGGGAGCGAATCCCCATTCGCGACGGAGGGCGAGGGGTCAGGGGTGGTAGCGAAAAATAATGTTCGACATATTTGTTTAATAGGCAATGACCGTTTTTTTCTCTACCACCCCCAACCCCTCCTTCCAGAAGGAGGGGACTACGCTGGGTGCTCGTTGTTGTTCGGGCAGACACGGGGGTCTGCCCCTACGGTTGGCGGCATTCTTAACCTTTCTCAACCATTCTGAACCCTTCTGAACGCGCGAAGCGCTTTTAACTTCGCGCTTTCGCGCGGGTAACGGCACGAAAGCCGCCTAGAGCAGGAAGCCAATGGCGACGGCAAGGCCGTAGACGAACATGTTGCGGGCCGTCATGCCGAGCACGCGATTCAGGCGTTCGCCCTTTCCGATGCGCCGCATTTCCACGAATGTGGAGACGTGGAGCGGCTGGTAGGCGATGATGGGCAGCCACGTGGCCCAGAAGTGACCGTAGAGGATGAACGCACAGCCAATGAGGCAGGCCACGACGCCGAGGGCAAGATAGAGCAGGCGGCCCCACCTCTCGCCGATGGCAACGATGAGCGTATGCTTACCTGTGCGGCGGTCGTTGTCGATGTCGCGATAATTGTTGATGACCAGCAGTGTGTCGATGACCAGTCCACAAGCCACCGATGCCAGCAAGCATTCCAGCGTGATGAACTGAAAGCCGTCGGGCAGCGACAGGTAGTAGGTAAGCGTGACTGGAACGACGCCAAAGAACAACAACACGAGCAGATCACCCAGGCCGACATACGACAGGTGGGTGGTATAGAGGAAGCAGAACAGAACACATAGCAAGCCGACGCCCACCATCTCCCAGCCGCCGTAATAGATGAGCGGCAGGCCAATCAGGCAAGCCAGCGCGGTGGTAATGGCCAACGCCTTGCGCATTGCGCTGGGTGTCACCCAGCCTTGTGCACACGCACGCTTCGGGCCTAGTCGTTGCTCGTCGTCGGTTCCCTTGCGGTAGTCGAAGTAGTCGTTAACGAAGTTGGCATCTATTTGCATCACGAAGGCAAACAGAAAGCAAAGCACCATCGGCACAATCCGTACCTGGCTCTGCGCGTCGCTGATGGCCAACGCGGCACCTATCATTACTGGCACAGCAGCTCCGGTGAGTGTCTTCGGCCTTGCTGCCAACAGCCATGCTTTCCACGAATTTTGTTTCACATGTGTATCGTCCATATTGTTGTGATTTAAAGCCCCCCCTACGGCCCCCGAGGGGGCTTCTATAGCATTCGAGGCTATTGTAACCCCCACGGTAGGGGCAGACCCCCGTGTCTGCCCTCCATCGATTGAAGGGGATTCATTGTTGTTCAGGGTGTTCGTTGTTGCTCGGGCAGACGACCTCCCCCAGCCCCTCCGAAGGAGGGTAGCAATAGGGTCTGCCCCTACAATCGGGTGTTCTCCCTTGCGAAATGTTTTGCAAATTTAGCGATATTTTTATAAATAGAGTTGCCGTCAGCACCACGTTTCGTGCTCTTTTTGTTTTTATTAACTATAAAAAAGTATTTTGTAGCATAAATCTTACTATTTTTGCACACCAAGAAAACCCGTCAAGCTATGATTGATCAGAATGTGAGCCTCGATTTGATGCATTTTGTGGAAACCAGCATCCTGCCGAAATACAATGAATTCGGCAAGAGTCATGGGCTGGTCCACGTGCAGAGAGTCATCAAGAACAGCCTGGAACTGGCGCGCAAGACCGGTGCCGATATGAATATGGTTTACGCCATCGCCGCCTATCACGACATTGGAATGAGTGGACCGCGTGCCATTCATCACATCACAGGCGGAAAAATCATGGCTGCCGACCTGCGACTGAAGCGCTGGTTCAGCAAGGACCAGCTGCGGGTGATGCGGGAGGCCATTGAGGACCACCGCGCCTCGGCCGCTCATGCGCCACGCAGCATCTATGGGAAGATAGTCGCCGAGGCCGACCGCGACCTCGAACCCGAATCCGTCTTCCGACGCACAGTGCAGTTTGGCATTGAACACTATCCCGAGAAATCGCGTGAGCAACACTGGGAGCGCTTCCGCGAGCACATGCAGAGCAAGTACTCGGCTCAGGGGTATATCACTCTCTGGATTCCCAACTCCCCCAACCAGCAGCGGTTGAAGCATATTCGCGACATCATCGCTGAGCCGCAGCAGCTGCGAAAGGAGTTTGAGAAATACTTTGACGAAGAGACCGCAAAGGCCTCAGCATCAAGCAATAACGACAACAACCCAACCTAACACAACATGAAGTATTTTATCGTTGAAAACAACAAGCAGTCGGGACCGTTCAGCATCTATGAGCTGAAGGACAAAGGCATCACCAACGAGACACTCGTCTGGGCAGAAGGCATGACCGACTGGACACCCGCTTGGAAAGTGGACGAGCTGCGCGCCTTCCTCTTCAACACAAAGGATGCATCCACTCCTCCCCCACTGCCCGAGGACATGGAGCAGCCTGCAGCCGCACAAGCTGAGCCCGCTGCTGCCATCGAGAAGAAGAAGGGCAGCTCGTGCCTAAAGCGCATGTTCGTGGGCTTCCTCTTTCTGCTCGCCGTTCTGCTGGTCGCAATGGCCGTTTCGTGTCCGAGCGAGCAAGCTCATAAGAACAAGATCAAGGAGAAGATTACGCTTGCACTCGAGCAGTCGGCACAACGCAACAACAACCTCTTCGGCGTGGGCATCGGCCTCGTGCGCCATCTGCTCACCGACGAGATTCTCGACCGGGTGCTCGACGAGATGGTAGACTACCATAACTACTACGTCTTCTCGAAGTGCACCATCAACAGCGATGGAAAGGACAAGAACATCTCCTATGGTGCCTTCGCCCGTGTGTTCACGATGAACGAAGACGACCTGTCGCGCTACATCGATGAGCACAACCCGCTCTCGGGCTTCGAACCTGCTACGGGAACGCAACAGGCCGACACCACTGCCGGCACGCAGATACAACCCGCCGACGGCGACTTGATGAACGACATTCAGGAAGAAATCATCGGTTCGCTGAGCCGCATCGTGAAGAAGCAGGTGGGCGAGCGCACTGATAGCACCACCAGCGATGCCATCAACAAGATCGTCGATGGAGTCACCGATATGATTCGTAATGAGGTGAACCGGTAAACTAAGCGCCTGCGGCGCGTGTAAAGCGGCTGCGCCGCGTGTAAGGTGCAAGGACGCTATGCGTCGTGTAAAGCGGCTGCGCCGCGGGTAAGGTGTAAGGACGCTTGCGTCGTGTAAAGCGGCTGCGCCGCGGGTAAGGTGTAAAGAGCCTACGGCTCGTGTAAAGCGCATTTTTAACTTCTCAAGTTCTCAATCCTCCTATGACAAAGTCCATTCTGCCCATACTGCTTGCCCTATCGTCGGTGCTCCCCCTGCAGGCTCAGCGCCACGAAATATTGAATGACCGCATCGCTACACTTCAGGTCATACCCGGTGACGACTGGCTCTCACAGCCCATCATCACCCTGGGCGGAGGCGTTCCCATCGTCATCAGTTTCGACGACCTCACCCATGAGTACCACCGCTACGTCTACCGCGTGGAACATTGTGAAAGCGACTGGACGGTGTCGGAGGATATCTTCACCACCGACTACATCGACGGCTTCAACGACGCACAGCCACTCGACGACCTGGAGGAATCCATCAACACCAATGTGCTCTACACCCACTACCAACTGCAGATTCCCAACCAGCGCTGCCGACTGAAGATGAGTGGCAACTACCGCGTCACAATCTATGACGAGAACGACGATGATCAGGCGCCCGTGCTCGTCGCCTGTTTCATGGTGGTGGAGCCTCGCATGAGTGTTGCCGTGAACGTCACTGATAACACCGATATCGACATTCGCAACGCTCACCAGCAAGTGGAGATGCAGCTGAGCTACGGAGGGCTGAATGTCTTCGACCCCGACCGGCAGCTCACCACCGTCGTCATGCAGAACGGCCGGTGGGACAATGCCGTTATCAACGCGAAGCCTCAGTTCAAGCTGGGCGACGGCCTGCGTTGGAGTCATTGCCGAGACCTGATCTTCCCTGCCGGCAACGAGTATCGGAAGTTTGAGATGCTCGATGTCACGCATACGACGATGGGACTGGAGAAGGTTGACTGGGACGGCACTGCCTATCATGCCTACATCTGGCCCGACGAGCCACGGCGCAGCTATGTCTACGACGAGGATGCCAACGGCGCCTTCCTCATCCGCAACAGCGAAAACTTCGAGATCAACCGAACCTGCGAGTATATGCTTGCACACTTCCGACTGCCCTGCCCCGAGCTTGATGGCGACGTCTACTTGAATGGTATGTGGACCTACGACCAGTTCTCGGAGCGCTATCTCATGGAGTACAACCGCGAGACGCAGACATATGAGGCCGTCATCCCACTGAAACAGGGCTACTACTCCTATCAATACCTGTACGCACAGCCCGACGGCACCTTGCGACCTGTGCCCTCCGAAGGATCGTTCTACCAAACCGAGAACCAATATCAAGTGCTTGTCTACTATCGAGGCACTGGCGAGCGCACCGACCGCCTCGTCGCCTTCTCGCAGGTATCTACCCGATAATGAAGAGGGTGCGTAAAAATAGATAGAGCAAGGGGGTAGCCACGAAGGCCGAAGGCCTGAACGGAACACAGGCAGGTGGTGAAGCGCAAAGCGTAGCGATGCGCGAAACCCCTGCTAAAAGTGCCCACAAGTATATAAGTGCCGAAGGTACGACAGAATTCTGTCACCCCTTCGGGGTTTGAAATCCTTCTCACCGTTTAGCAGGGGTTTCGTGCTCCGCCGTGCTACGCACTTCACCACCTGCCTATGTTCTGGCCAGGCCTTCGGCCTTCCCCCCCTGCCTGTATTCTGTCGCACCTTCAGTGCTCTATTATATAAATGCGATGTAAAAAATACGGTTTTCGTTGGTGTGAAGGATTTTTTTTGTAAATTTGGCTCCGCCGAATTTACTTTCGTTCGGAAATGAAAAAGAAAAATGAATTTTCTTTTTGCATTTCGCTCACTTATTCGTAACTTTGGCTTCACCGAATTTACTTTCGTTCGGAAAAGCAAAAGCAAAAAAATCCTTTTTTCCTTTGCATTTCGCTCACTTATTCGTAACTTTGCAGTCGCTAACGAGGAAGAGCCTAAAAGGCTCTGCGGCGCTGCCGTGTGGATGCTCGTAAGAACTCAACAAAGAATCATGACACTAAGAATAAGAATCAAGGACATTGCCGAGCGCGCAGGCGTCTCCGTGGGCACCGTAGACAGGGTGTTGCACGGCCGGCCTAATGTTTCGAAACCTGCCCGCGAAAAGGTGGAACAGGCTTTGCGCGAGATGGATTACAAACCCAACGCCTATGCTTCGGCGCTGGCCTACAACCGACAGTACATGTTTCGCGTGCTACTGCCGAAACACGAGTCGGAAGCCTATTGGGACGAGATTGAGGAAGGTGCCAAGAAGGCGATGGAGGCTCGTCGTGACTTCCACATCGACGTGGAGATTGCCTACTACGAACGCTTCAACGAAGAGTCGTTCAACGAGCTTGCCCTGGAAACCCTCGATGCCAACCCCGACGGCGTGGTTATCGTGCCTGTGGAACTCGACGTCACCCGTGCCTTCACCGATGTGCTGCACGAACGCCAGATTCCTTTCATCCTTCTGGACTCCTACATGCCCGACCTGAAGCCATTGTCGTTCTTTGGTCAGGACTCGTTTGCCAGTGGCTACTTCGCAGCAAAAGCACTCATGATGATTGCTTCGGAAGAAACCGAGATCATGCTGATGAAGCAGACGAAGGACGGACGTGTCACCACGAAACAGCAGGCAAACCGTGAGGTGGGATTCCGACACTACATGGCAGACCACTACCCTGCCATTCGCATCGAGGAGCTGGAGCTGCCCGTGGGCGGCACACGCAAACAGTATAGCACAAAGCTGGAGAGCTTCTTCCGCAAGCATCCACAGCTGCACCATTGCATCACGCTCAACTCGAAGGCCCACATCGTAGGTGAGTTCCTGCTGAAGACCAATCGCCGGAACGTGCAGATCATGGGCTACGACATGGTGCAAAAGAATGCACAATGTCTGCGCGAAGGCAGCATCTCGTTCCTCATCGCCCAGCATGCCTACCAGCAGGGCTACTCCTGCATCGACACGCTGTTCCAGGCCATCGTGCTGAAGAAGAAGGTGATGCCCATCAACTACATGCCCATCGAGTTGCTCATGAAGGAGAACGTGGAGTTCTATCGCAGAACGCAGCTGTAAGCGCGCGGAGCGCGCAGTTGAGAACTGTTAAGAAAGGTTCAGAAGCGCTGCGCGCAGTTTAGAATGGTTGAGAACGCCACCAACTGTAGGGGCAGCCCCCCGTGTCTGCCCGAACAACAGATGCCAACAATGAACACCTAGCCCGAACAACAGCGAATTCTACCACAAACAAAACAACGGTCAGACACGGGGGTCTGCCCCTACAACTGGGTGATCTCCCTCCCCGCAGGCTCTTTACCCGACGCGAAGCGTCTTTACACATTACAATATGAAATACATCAAGATTAATCCTGCCGATACGGTAGTGGTATGTCTGCAACCCATGCAGAAAGGAGAGAAGATAGAAATTGACGGTCGTGTTGTCGTACTCTTACAGGATACGCCCGCAGGTCATAAAGTGCTCATCAGCGACACCCCCGAGGGCGCCGACATCATCAAATACGGTTACCCCATCGGCCATGCTCGCGAAGACCTGCAGGCTGGCCAGTGGGTGAACGAGCATAACCTGAAAACCAATCTGAAGGGTACGCTCACCTACACCTACGAACCCGTTGGCGAACAGCTGCAGATAGCTTGCGAGAACCGCACATTCCGTGGCTATGAGCGCCGCAACGGTGAGGTCGGCATCCGCAACGAGGTATGGGTGGTGCCTACGGTTGGATGCGTGAACGGTATTGCCGAACGCATCGTGAGCATCGTGCAACAAGAGGTGGCTGCCGGCCAGCTGCCCGCTGCCGACGTGCAGTTGCATGCGTGGCATCATAACTACGGCTGTTCGCAGCTCTCCGACGATCATGAGAACACGCGGAAGATTCTGCGCGACATCGTGTTGCATCCCAACACGGGTGGTGTGCTCGTGCTCTCATTGGGCTGCGAGAACAACCAGCCGGAAGACTTCATGGCCATGTTGGGCGACTACGACCACGACCGTGTAAAATTGCTGGTGACACAACGTGTCAGCGGCGACGAGGTGGCTGAGGGTACTGCCATCCTGCGCGAACTCTACCGACAGGCAGCTACCGATGAGCGCACTGAGGTGCCTGCCAGCAAGCTGCGCGTCGGTCTGAAGTGTGGCGGCAGCGACGGTTTCTCGGGCATCACCGCCAACCCCCTCGTGGGTGAGTTCAGCGACTGGCTGGTAGCACAGGGTGGAACAAGTATCCTTACCGAGGTGCCTGAGATGTTTGGCGCAGAGACCATTCTCATGAACCGCTGCGAGACACCCGAGCTCTTCGAGCAGACCGTGAAGCTCATCAACGACTTCAAGGAGTACTTCCTGTCGCACGGCGAGCCGGTGGGCGAGAACCCATCGCCAGGCAACAAGGCCGGTGGTATCTCCACACTCGAAGACAAGGCGCTGGGCTGTACGCAGAAGTGCGGTCGTGCACCCGTGAGCGGTGTGCTCGCCTATGGCGACCGCCTGCAGCACAACGGTTTGAACCTGCTGTCGGCTCCCGGCAACGACCTCGTTGCAGCAACGGCGCTGGCTTCGGCTGGCTGCCAGATGGTGCTCTTCACAACGGGTCGCGGTACGCCTTTCGGCACCTTCGTTCCCACAATGAAGATATCGACCAACTCCACGCTCTATCAGAACAAGCCCAACTGGATTGACTTCAACGCCGGAAAGCTCGTCGAGGGCACGCCAATGGCAGAGCTGCTCGCGCAGTTTGTCGACTACGTACTCGAGGTCGCCAGCGGCCGTCCCGTACAGAACGAGGTGAATGGTTATCGCGAAATCTCTATCTTCAAGAACGGAGTGACGCTGTAGTTGGCCCACCGTAGGGGCAGACCCCCGTGTCTGCCCGAACAATAGCGAATCCCATCACTTACGATAACAATGGGCAGACACGGGGTCTGCCCCTACACGTGGTTTACACGCGGCGCAGCCGCATTTGAACTCTTGAACTCATCACAGAAGATTAGCAACCGAAAAGGGCTATGGGCATTATCGCCACTGATGGTTTTCATAGTGCTCTATCTGGCAACATCGCTGATTGCGGGCGACTTCTACAAAGTGCCCATCACCGTTGCCTTCATGATATCGAGCGTCTATGCCGTCGCCATCTCGGGCGGTTTCCCACTGACCAAGCGCATCGAGACCTATAGTCGCGGTGCCAGCACAGAGAACATGATGTTCATGCTCTGGATATTCGTGATGGCCGGTGCCTTCGCCCACTCTGCCAAGACGATGGGCAGCATCGACGCTACCGTTGCGCTCACCCTCGACCTGTTGCCGAGTGAGATGCTGTTGGCGGGCTTGTTCCTCGCCTCTTGCTTCATCTCGATTAGCATCGGCACGAGCGTGGGAACCATCGTTGCCCTCGTGCCCATCGCTGCAGCCCTCGCCCACTCCACCGATACCAGCGTGGCGATGATGACAGCGGTGGTCGTGGGCGGTTCGTTTTTCGGCGATAACCTTTCGTTCATCTCCGACACCACCGTCGTGGCAACCCAGACACAGGGCTGCAAGATGAGCGACAAGTTCCGTGTGAACGCCTTCATCGTCGTGCCGGCAGCTATCGTCATCCTGTTGCTCTACCTCGTTCTCGGACAAGGCATCGCATCGCCCACCAGCGTGCCCGACGTGCAATATCTGAAGGTCATCCCCTACATCGTCGTACTCGTCTGTGCCATCATGGGCATGAATGTGATGGCGGTACTCACCATCGGCCTTGCGCTGACGGGTATCATCGGCATCAGCGACGGCACCTACGACCTCTACGGGTGGTTTGGCGCGATGGGCAACGGCATCTTGGCAATGGGTGAGCTAATCATCATCACCATGATGGCTGGCGGACTGCTGGAGATTATTCGCGAAAACGGTGGCATCGACTACATCATCCAGAAGCTGACGGCCCGCATCAACGGCAAGCGTGGCGCCGAACTCGCCATCGGAGTATTGGTGGCGATTGTAGACCTCTGCACAGCAAACAACACTGTGGCCATCATCACCGTTGGCCCCATTGCCAAACAGATTGGCGACCGCTATGGAGTAGACAACCGCAAGTGTGCTTCCATCCTCGACACGTTCTCCTGCTTCATGCAGGGACTCATCCCCTATGGAGCACAAATCCTCATGGCTGCAGGACTTGCTCAGCTCAACCCAGTGAGCATCCTGCCCTATCTCTACTATCCGTTTGCCATCGGCATCGCGGCCCTGCTCGCCATCCTCCTCCGCTATCCACGTCGCTTCTCATAACCCTCAACGTCTCCGCTCGACCCGCAGAAAAATACTCAACGTCTCAACCTCTCAACCCCTCCAATGAACATCCTACAACGCAATTTCTTCCGGCTTCTGCGCTCAGGCGCCCTCAACGAATATGAGAGTCTGGAGCCCATGTCGCTCTACAAATGGCAACAGCTTGCCAAACTGGTAGAGAGACAGGGGGTGGCAGAGATTGCCGTGAAGGGACTGCGCAACCATACGTTCGACGAGAACGCCAACTTCCCAAAGGCCCTCATCGACGACCTGCAGGCAATCGTCTCCGAAACCGAGAAGACCAACACGCTGCCACGACTGAGCAACCGTTTTTTGAACCGCCGACTGCGCAAGATTCAGAAAGGTGAGCGCCACGAGCTGGATGCATCGATGCCCACCCTCGACCTGCTCAACATCATCGTGAGGAACATCGGCCTCATCTTGAATAGCGGCATCTCGCTAAGCGCCATCAGCGAACTGGGCTCCTACCTGCGCACGCGTGGCGACAAAGTGGACTTTGTGAAGCTGGAGGGCTGGCTCGACAAGCTACACATCAAGCGGCTTGCCCAGCTTGAAGGTTCCATTCTCATCAGCGTGTTCGAATTCGACCAAGACGAAATACCCTTCGTCGAGACCGTCGAGCCTGAGGCTTATCCCCTGATACTCAGAACCTTGGCTCATACCGCCACCGATACCTCCGAAGAGTGGCACTTCCGCCAGCGAAAGACGGGATTCGTGGTCAACAACTCAAAGGTGATGCGCCGCAATTTGCGACGTAGCATCCGATACATCAACTACGCACCCATCGAGACCTCGAGCAACTTTCTGAATAATTTTGCAAAAAGTCTGTCGGAAATTGAGGAATAACCGAGAAAATGTGTACCTTTGCACCTATGAAACGAACATTAGCAATCGTCATCTCCATCATATATGCCTTCACAATGAATGCCCAGTCCTCGCTCGTGCAGTGTGAGGACACCTGCAGTCATGTTCACGGCATCGACCTGAGCCACTATCAGGGCAACGTGTTCTGGCAGGCTATCGGCGAGAACAAGAAGATGGCCTACGTCTACCTAAAGGCTACCGAAGGCGGCGACCGCATCGACGACATGTTCCAGCGCAACATCCAGATGGCACATGAACACGGACTCATGGTGGGAGCCTACCACTTCTATCGGCCGAAGACGCCACAGCAGTTGCAACTTGACAACTTCACGAAGCAATGTCTGCCCGACGAGCAGGAACTATTGCCGATGATCGACATCGAAACAACCGGCGGCCTCTCCACTGAAGCATTCTGCGACTCGCTGTTCCTCTTCCTGGAGCTCATCGAGAAGGCTTATCGCCAGAAGCCCCTCATCTACACGGGTGCGAACTTCTACGACAAACACCTCCAGGGAAAGCTCGACGACTACAAAATCATGATTGCCCAGTACACCGACTTTGAACCTCGGCTGAAGGACGATCGCGATATTACTATGTGGCAATACACAGGTAAAGGACATATCAACGGCGTACGCGGATACATCGACAAGAGCCGCTTCATGGGCAAGCATCGGCTACGCGAAATCAGATACCGTCACAGGTAATAGGTAATAGTGAATAGGTAATAGGTTATGATATGCCTTGACTCCGAACTATCAACTGTCAACTCTCAACTATCAACTCAACATATGGCCATCATCAAATGCCCGGAATGCGGGCACCAAATCAGCGACAAAGCCCCCACATGCCCTTCATGTGGGGTCGAGATAGCAGGTCACATCACACGTTGCCCGCAATGTGGGACCGTCTATTTGAACGAACAGGACTCCTGTCCCATCTGTCATCATGCTAACGATGCACAGCCCATCAGGCAGTCCTTCCCAACAACACCACCTCCCATCCCCACTGCACCTCGCGAAGAGATGCAGCAGCAGCCCGAACAGCCGCCAAAGAAAAAGAAGCGCAGCTGGGGTGCTCTGTTGTTCTCGCTCTTCCTCGCCCTCGTCATCTGCGGCGTTTGCTTCTACTTCTACCACAATGCGAAGGATACGAAGGAAACCGAAGCATACACCTATGCGATGACCAGCAGCGACCCGTTGGTGCTGCAGAGCTTTCTCGACACTTATCGTGATGCTTCGGCCTCTCGCCGCGACTCCATCCAGAGCCGCCTCACAGCCATTCAGCAAGCCGACCGCGATTGGAACAACGCCTGCGTGAGTCAGTCGAAGACGGAGTTGGAGGAGTTCATCAAGAAATATCCCGACTCACCACACAAGGGCGAGGCTCACAACAAAATTGACTCCATCGACTGGGCAAAGGCCAAAGCCGACAACACCGTTGAGTCCTACCACGCATATCAGGTGGCGCATCCCAACGGCAAATTCCTTGAGAATGCCGACGAGCTCATCAAGGAACTGGAAGCCAAGACCCTGCAACCAGAAGAAGAGGAAATCGTGCGCCAGCTCTTCAAGCGCTTCTTCCAGGGCGTTAACTCCCGCAACACAGAAGGCATTGGTGGTACGCTGGCCGACATTCTGAAGAACTTCCAAGGCATTCCCGATGCCACCCGCGAGCAGGTCATCAACTACGTCTATCGCCTTTGGAAGCCCAATGTGGAAAACATGAACTGGTATATCCTCAACGACTACCAGATCGACAAAAAAGAAGTTGGTGCTGACCAGTATGAATACATCACACAGTTCACCACCAACCAAAAAGTTACTTACAACGACGGGAGCAAGGACTCGCAACAGAAGTTCCGCATCCATGCCCGCGTGAACGCTGAATTCCGAATCGTGGAGTTCAACATGTCGAAAATCATGGAGTAAGCGTTCTGCTTCATACGCTCAAGAAATTAGCGTTTAACATCTTACGGCTCAAGGGAAAGAAATAGTTATCTCCCTGCCATCTGCGCCTGACGGAGTAGCGACTTCTGCTGCTCCGTCAGATTCGTTGGGAGCTGTACGTCGAACGTAACAATCAAGTCACCAGCCTTACCGTTACCCAGGTGGTGTCCTTTGCCACGCAACTTCACCTTGCTGCCTGGCTGCGTGCCAGGTTTCACCTTCAGCTTCAGCTTCGTGCCATCGGTGAGTTGGATGACAATTTCTCCACCGAGCATGGCAGTAAAGACATCGAGTGACACTTTGGCATGAGCTTCGCCACTATCTGCCGACGAGAAGCCGCCAGCCGACGAGAAGCCACCGCCAGCAGCAGAAAAGCCGCCAGACTGCTTAGCGCCACGTCCGAACAACTCCTCGAAGAACGACGAGAAGCCGCCTCCACCCTTGAAGGCTCCGAAGTCGAAGCCGTCGAACGGTGAACCACCCGAGCCGTTCCAGTTGAAACCGCCCGAGCCACCGGCACCAAAGTTCTCGGCCTCCTTCCAGTGCTCGCCATATTGGTCATACTTCTTACGCTTCTCTGGGTCGCTCAGTACGTCGTAGGCCTCGTTCAGCGCCTGAAACTTTGCCTTTGCCTTCGGGTCGTTAGGATGCAGGTCGGGATGAAACTGCTTGGCCCGCTTCTTGTAAGCTGCTCGCAGATCATCTTGTGCGATGTCCTTCTTTACACCTAGAATCTTGTAATAATCAATAAATGCCATAATTCAATCCTCCTTTTTTAAAAATGTATGAGCAAAAAATATGCCTAACTGGATTTTTTTTTGTAACTTTGCGACATAAAACCTAAAATGACATGAAAAAAGTAGTTTCCCTGTGTCTTTTGGCACTGATGGTATTCAGTCCGGCAATGGCAAAGAAAAAGAATCAAACTGTACGCCTGCGCGTCATTGAAACCAGTGATGTGCACGGATCGTTCTTCCCTTACGACTTCATCACTCGCAAGCCCAAGCGCGGATCGCTGGCTCGCGTTAGTACCTACGTTAACCGTCTGCGCCAGGAACTTGGCGACAACGTCATCCTTGTCGACAATGGTGACATCCTGCAAGGACAACCCACGTGCTACTATTTCAACTACGTCGATACCGCCTCGACCAATGTGGCTGCCGATGTCATCAACTATATGAAGTACGATGCCGAGACTTTCGGCAATCACGACGTTGAGACGGGACACGCCTGCTACGACAAGTGGATCAACGAGGTGAATTGCCCGATGCTGGGTGCCAACATCATCAATACGGCAACGGGCAAGCCCTACGTGCCCCCCTACACCATCCTGAACCGACAAGGAGTGAAGATTGCCATTCTCGGAATGATCACCCCTGCCATTCCCAACTGGCTCACAGAGGACATCTGGAGCGGTCTGCAATTCGAAGACATGGTGGTTTCGGCACGCAAATGGATGGAGCACCTGCAGAAGAACGAGAAGCCTGACATCGTCATCGGACTCTTCCACAGCGGCAAGGATGGAGGCATCAAGACGGATGAATATGAGGAAGATGCTTCGCTGCGCGTAGCCCAGGAAGTGCCTGGCTTCGACATCGTGCTCTTCGGCCACGACCACACTCGCCATAACTCAGTGATTATGAACTGCGAAGGCAAGCCCGTCACCTGTCTCGATCCCGCCAACAATGCCATCACGGTTGCTGATGCAGAGGTGGAGGTGACGCTGCGAAAGGGAAAGGTCATCTCGAAAAGCGTAAAGGGAAACCTCGTCGATGTTGTCGATGAGCCCATCGACGAAGCATTCATGGCGCATTTCCAACCACAAATTGAGAAAGTCAACAACTACGTGAATCGTCAGATTGGTGTGTTCAAGAACAGCATCTACACCCGCGACTGCTTCTTTGGCAACTCGGCATTCAACGACTTCATCTTGAACCTGCAGCTGCAGATCACGGGCGCTGACATCTCATTCAATGCTCCGCTATCCTTCGATGCCTCCATCAACGAGGGACCAGTCTTTGTCAGCGATATGTTCAACCTCTATAAGTTTGAAAATCAACTCTACGTGATGCGCCTCACGGGTGAGGAAATCCGCAAGCATCTTGAGATGAGCTACGACCTATGGGTGAACACGATGACATCTCCCGACGACCATCTGCTGCTCCTCAGCGAGAGCACCTATGGCGACCAGCAACGACTGGGATTCAAGAACTTCTCCTTCAACTTCGACTCTGCTGCAGGCATTGACTATGAGGTGGATGTCACGAAGCCCGACGGACAGAAGGTGCGCATCCTTCGCATGAGCAACGGCGAGCCTTTCGACGAGGCACGCTGGTATAAAGTTGCCGTCAACAGCTATCGTGGCAACGGTGGTGGCGAACTCCTCACGCAAGGAGCCGGCATTCCTCACGATGAGCTTGACAAGCGCATCATCTGGCGCAGCAAACGCGATCAGCGCTACTATCTCATGAAAGAAATTGAGCACATGGGAATCGTCGACCCGCAGCCAAACCATAACTGGCGCTTCGTGCCTGAAGAGTGGGTGAAGCCTGCTGCCGAGCGCGACCGCCAACTGTTGTTCAAAAAGTAAGTTTCCCTTCAGAGAATTAGATTCTCGCAGAAAGATAGTTTCTCTTCACCATATATCCCTTATCTACGCCTCCAACTACATGGAAAAGAAACTTTGGTTCGTGTTTTGCAAAGGTGACCTGATGCTTGAGCGCCAGGAAGACGGCAGCTATGGTATTCCCTTTGCTGAAGAGCCTCCAGTAGATACCAAACCTTGGACAACAGTCCACACCATCACGCCATTTCCCGATGGAACGCCCGTGCGCACCTATGCCATCGACATGCCTGTCATCGACCATCCTCGTTTCGAGATGTCGCCCTTGCGGCAGTCGTATGCCAAAATCAGCCTCGACCTCTATCAGAAAGCAGGAAAGTGCCAGGAGATTCTCTATTGGGACCAGAACACGAAGTTTTGCGGTGTGTGTGGCGCTCCGATGAAGCTGCATACCGAAATCTCGAAGCGATGCACGGAGTGCGGTAAGGAGGTGTGGCCACAGCTAGCAACTGCCATCATCGTACTCATCCGCCGTGAAGACAAGGTGCTGTTGGTACATGCACGCAATTTCCGCAGCGATTTCTACGGACTTGTGGCGGGTTTCGTAGAGACTGGCGAATCACTCGAAGAGGCCGTCGTCAGAGAGGTGCGCGAGGAAACGGGACTCGAAATCGCGAATATCCGCTACTTCGGTTCACAGCCTTGGCCCTATCCCTGCGGACTGATGGTTGGCTTCTTTGCCGATTATGCCGGCGGTGAGATTCATCTGCAGAAGAGCGAGCTCTCGGCAGGCGGATGGTTTACAAAGGACAACCTTCCGCATATCCCCGAAAAGCTCAGCATCGCCCGCCGTCTCATCGATACTTGGTTGGAGGAATAATACTAGAAACTTAACGCTCGGCGCGAAGCGACGCTTTCGTAGCGAAGCGGAGAAAGAACTTTTGGAGCAGCGAGCGCAGAGTGATGCTCGCATCAACTCTGCCAAGTCGTGACAAAAGTCATGGAACGAAGTGACATAACTCTCAACTATCAACTCTCAACTATCAACTCTCAACTATCAACTCTCAACTACAACTCTTCCTCTCTGATGTTTGGCAAGAAATAAGCAACAATGCCAAGTAGGGGAAGGAATGCTGTGAGTTGGAAAACATATTGAATATTCGTGAGGTCGGCAAGCCAGCCAAAGAGTGCTGAGCCAATACCGCCGAGACCGAAGGAGAGACCGAAGAAGGCGCCCGAAATCATTCCAACACTTCCAGGAAGCAACTCGGTGCCATAGACGAGAATCGCCGACATTGCCGATGACATAACCATTCCGACCAGCACGGCAAGCACGATGGTCCATGCCAAGTTGCAGTACGGCAATAGCAGAGCAAATGGCGATGAGCCGAGAATGCTTCCCCAGATGACGTACTTCCTGCCGTATCGATCACCGACTTCACCGCCGATGAGCAAGCCGATGGCCGTAGAAACCAAGAATGCAAACAGCACATATTGCGAAGCACCCACCGAGAGACCGAACTTGTCAATCATATAAAAGGTGAGGTAGCTCTGGATGTTGGCCGTATAGAAGTCCTTCGAGAACATCAACACCAAGAGAACCACCAAGGCAATGACAATCTGACGATGCGTCAGGTTGTTTTTGTTTTCCTGTAGTATCACCTCATTCCGACCCGCGTTGGGAACAACCTTGGCTGCCTGCTTCGCGAGTTGTTTTTGATACCAACGTCCTATGCGCGAAAGCACCCACACGGCAACAACAGCCAACAAGGCAAACCAGCGGATGCTGCCCTGTCCGTGAGGAACCACAATCAGTGCTACGGCTACCGGTCCAAAGGCACGACCGACGTTGCCGCCAATCTGGAAGATGGACTGTGCCATTCCCTTCGCCCCACCCGATGCTAGGCGAGCCACCTTCGACGACTCGGGGTGAAGCACCGATGAGCCCATACCCACAAAGGCTACCGATAGCAACACAGCCGGGAAACTATTGGCAACAGAGAGCAGTAGCAAACCTGTCAGCGTGAAACACATGCCCACCACTAATCCATAGGGACGCGGGTGCTTATCGGAATAGTAGCCCACCAACGGCTGTAGCAAGGACGACGTAATCTGATTAGTCAGTGTGATGGCACCTACCTGTACGAAACTCAGCCCCAACGATTCTTTAATCATTGGGTAGATGGATGGTATCACAGACTGGAACATATCGTTCAACAAATGTCCCAGGCTGACCATCAACAAAATAGAGAAGGTAGCATTCTTTCTATTCATCAGCGCTGACTTGCGGTGACTGACAATTCTAAAATATCTCTATGGATTCCTCTAAAAGTGATACGCTTACTTCGTTTCCCGGTGAATAACGGTGCCGTTTGCCTGATGAGTGGCAAGGACGAGCACTTCGGCAATCTGCACGTGGGCAGGGGCCTCGGCGGCATAGAAGCACACATCGGCAATATCGTCGCCCGTGAGTGGCTTGATGCCATTGTAGACGTTATCCGCCCGCTGCTTATCACCATGAAAGCGCGTCACGCTGAAGTTGGTTTCTACAAGACCGGGCTTCACATTGGTCACTCTGAGCGGTGTCTCGGCAAGATCGATGCGAAGTCCGTCGGAGAGCGCCTTCACAGCAGCCTTCGTGGCACAATACACATTGCCATTCGCATAGGCGGCATCGCCTGCCACACTACCTATATTAATAATGTGTCCGCAACCGCGTTCCACCATATGGGGCACCACCACTCGCGTCATCGTGAGCAGGCCCTTGATATTGGTGTCGATCATCGTGTCCCAGTCGTTGTAGCTGCCTAGATACTCCTTCTCCAATCCGAGGGCGAGTCCAGCGTTGTTAATAAGTACATCGACGCCTTCAAAGCCTCCCTCAGCAAAAGAGCCTTCCCACAGCGAATCAACTGCCGTCGTTGCTGCTTCGCGGTTGCGCACATCGAAGACGAGCGTCTTCACAACGGCTCCCGCACCTTCTAACTCCTTGCGCAAAGCATCAAGTTTCTCTTCATTTCGTCCCGTCAGCACAAGCCGATATCCGCCACGGGCAAAGCGGCGTGCGCAAGCTTCTCCAATTCCACTTGTCGCACCAGTAATCAATACAGTTTTCTTCATTTTTTCAGTTTTTGTTTGCAAAGATAACACTTTTTCCGCATATAGCAACTATCCTTTTACAAAAAAAGAAATCACTCACTTTACGATTATTGTGAGCGATTTCTTTTGTATTATGTAACTTTAGACATAGCAGTCTATTCATCCCATAAGTTTCTAGAATCAGGACCACGAAAATTGTCGTCGTCGAAGTTGAAATCCTTCGCTCCTTGCTCGTCGCCTTCTTCTTTATGAATAGAAAGATAGAGATCCTGCATGATTTCAGTAGCCGAAGCACAAGCCACCATTTCTATGATAGGTTTGATATATGACGTCTTATTCATTTTTGTGTCTGTTTTATATTATTTGATTACCTTCCTACCATTTATAATGTAGATGCCCTTTTGTGGATTCTCAACCTTGCGGCCTTGCAAATCGTAATACTGCTCCTTTTCGGGGAATATGAATTCAATGTTATTAACATGATCAGTTTCATCACCATACCAAATCACCCTTGCAGTTTTGGCATCATTCACATATTCAGAAGGAACCACAGCAAAGGCCTTGTTAGAAGACAGTTCCTTTGAATACTTGTAGAATCCCAGTTTTTCGTGATCACTGTTCACAGAGAGTACGTAGAATTCGTGGCCAGAATCTTCATAGGCACTAGGATATACCGCATCACCATTCAGTTTGATATATCCTTGGAGAGGCCAATATGCAGCATCTGGATCTACGTCTGTTGATACTGGAAGGAGACGATTTGCCTTGGCGTCACCAGGTGTGGAACATTCCAGAATAACAGCTCGTTTTCCTGAGATAATGCTTCCTGCAGGTATCTCCGAGAGATAAACACGGCCATTACGAATATTCTCTTCTACATTGTCCTTATCGATATAATATGCATTCACACCATCCATCAGCTTATAGCTGAATGATGTATAGAGCGTTGTGTAATACTTTTGCTCTCCATTATGCGTCTTTGTAAAATAGCTCTTTGGAGCCATACCGAAATAGTATTCATCCATAGAATCCTCATCGATAATTTCTATATCCCAAAGTGCATTGGCATCGTCATTTACCTTAAAGCGAATGCCTGAGTCGTCGTTTCGCAGGTAAAGACGTGTTGAATTGCCTTGATTACTAAACACTATATAAGCTTTATAGCCATTGGCAGTGTATTCAAGATTCATATGACCGAGCTCACTTGTGATTATTTTTTCATGAACGTTGACACCTTGTGCCAAAAGATGAAGTCCTGTCATTCCTTGGTGTCCATCATCTTCACCAGAGAGGAAAAAAATGGTGCTGGGATCTGATGTCTCAGCAGTTGATGCAACAGTAGACATACTGTTTAGTATGAAATATACCTCACTACTACTACCAGAACCTTCTTCTTGCCGACTTGCAGGTTGATCGCCAATCACAGATAGATACCTATTAGTCTGCTTATTCTTAATGCGACAAAAAACTCCCTTAGTTTCAACAGGGTCACTAAAATAGGCTGTGTATGTCGTTTTTACAGTCGTTGCCGTAACTCTCATCTCTGCAGTACTATTCTGTACTATTTCCTCCGTACCCCCTTCCTCAGTTTTTGTCCAATAAAGGAACTTCACTCCTTGAAGGGTTATTCTAGGAATTGCAGTGATTGTTACAACCTCTCCTGCCACATTATTAATATTGTTGATTGTCACACTTCCATAATTGGAATTTGCACTTACAACTTTTACCATTCCATTGTCTAATACAAAATTGGCAGTAATCGTATATCTCTGTCCAGTATTATTTGTTGTATTAGAACGTAATGATACTGACGTATGATTATTAGCAGGATCTGCTATTGAGGAATTCGTTGAAGGATTCAGCGTCCAGTTTTGAAAAACATAACCTTGTGCAGGCTTAGCATATACATAGAGAGTCTTTTGGGCAAAACCTTGTAGAAAAACCGTTTCTGAGAAAGACCTACCATTAATAGAATTTTCATAAGTCACACCTTCTACAATACCTTCAGAATTTGTTGTAAGATTTGTTTCTGACAAATAAACCGTACCTGAGCCTGTTTTTCCAACACTCACAGAATACCTGTAAGTGCTGAACAACAAATCAAATGCCCATGTCTGTTGCGAAACACCAAGCCAAAGTGCAACGAGCATGAATAGCTTGTACCAAGATTTTAATTCTTTCATTTTCATTTATTATTTGTTTTTGTTATTAATTTTTTCCTATAATCAAGATAGTTGCTCATGCAGCGAATGGCCAGAGTGGCGGTAATGAGCTGATGAGGCAGGTCGAGTTGAGCGACAAATGGAGTAAGGGCAAGAAAGGCTGCAAGAATCAGCACATAAAACAAATATATGTTACCGAAACTCTTCCTTTTGTGCAACCCAACCCACAATAAAAAAGGCAGCGGATTCAGAGGCACGAGATACCAATTCCATTGCATATGAAACACATCGCTGCCAAGAGTGACCAGCAGGAGCAGTGTCCCTGCCAGCGTCTGCGCCACAAAAAGGACACGGTCGAACCATCGTGCGGGACGTTTCCACCCCAACAACCATTCTAGCAACGTAACAATGACACAGATCAAGAGCAAGAGAGAGAACACAATAGTGGGCGAAAATGCTGAAGCTTCACAAATCTTTTTCGTCGGCAAAAGTTGCTGTCCATCACTCTTAAGCACAGGTCTTTGTTCGCTTGTTGCCATATTGACAAACGATGCTTCTCGCAATGCATTCGGTAAATTCTCTGGACAAAGACGAGCTACGAAATCAAATTGGTCTCCACAAGCTGCTCCACCGAAAGAAACAAACACAAACTCTGCCCAAGGAGACTGTCGAAGGTCATGTCGCAATTCGTCTCCGTTATTGCGAAAAGCCCCCTCCATTTGCCTATTCCACATGATACTGTCACCCTCGATAGCTATTTCCAAATCGCGTTCAAGCATCGACACACAATTGTTGCGAAGAGAGAATCTCCAGCACTCTCCCTTGGCAACATCTTCATCGAGCAAACGCCAAAGGTTTTGCTTTTGACGATGACTGAGGTTCAGTTCGTATTGTGTCAGGCCACGATTACTTTTTTCGATTCCGTCAAGAAAGACACCAGATGGAACCGAGACAAAGCTTGCCTTGGACTTTCCCATGAAGAATGTCATAAAACCGCTTACATTAGGATCACTCTCAAACGTAAATACATAATCAAGGTGATATGCTGGGCATTGCATGCGCAGGGCAGCATGACCGAAAACGGAATAGAAAGAGTTGGAGGGAGTAACAATTAGAAGGCTTGCGGTAACAAAATTACTGCTGTCTGCCAACACCTCTATAGAAGGATCGGGCAATGGGCCATCATAGCCATCAACAACTTGGGCTGAAGTTGTCTTTATCCCAAATAGCATCAGTAAACAAAGAATGACTAATCTGCCATTCTTCCATACTTCATTAATGATTTTCTCCCAAAACAATCCTCTCATTTTATTGTCTTACTGCTATGACGATGCAAAATTACTACTTTTTCTTGGTATCACAAACAATATGTAAAGAAAAATGCAGATTATTCGAGAATAATTATAATCGCAAAGTAGGAATCGACAAGAAAAACCATGAATTTGTTGGACAAATTCACGGTTATTACTGAAATTTAATAAAGAGATAAGGCAAATTCTAACGATGAAGCGCACTAAAGTTCCATCAGTATCTGCACGATGCGCTCTGCTGTACGGCCATCCCAACGGTCGGGCAATGCTCCGGGCTTCCACTCGCCACGCACCATCTTCGCAACCATTTCGCCCAGCAGTTGTGCATCTTCGCCCACGAGTTCGTTGGTGCCAATCTTCACGGTTTCGATGTGCTCGGTATAACTGTTCAGCGTGATACAAGGCACACCATTGAACGTTGCTTCCTCTGCCACATTGCCCGAGTCGGTGATGATGCCACGGGCATGAGCCGTGAGCCAGCCGAACTCCAGATAGCCAAGGGATGGACGAAGGACGAAGGACGAAGGCTGAAGGTTCGGCACGTTGGCAAGAATTCCTTCCACAACCTCGGCAGTTTTTCCACGCAATGGTGCAATGATGGGCATTCCTTGAGCATTCTCCACCATCGCCTTGATCATACTGCACAGATTGTCTCGGTCGGCCAAAAGGGCATGACGATTCAGGGTGAAGACAAGGTATTCACGCTCCTTGTAGGCATCCATGAATGCCGGTTTCTTCAGTCGGTTGAGGTTAAAACGCAGGGTATCCATCAGGATATTACCAACGGTATAGATTTTCGACAACTCGGCACCTTCGCGTGTAGCAATCGAATTCGCCCCCATGCCAGCAGTGAAGAGCAGGTCGGAGAGTCCGTCGATAACAAGACGGTTGATTTCCTTTGGCATCTTGATATCGAAGGAACGAGTGCCTGCAACGAGGTGAGCCAGACGGATGCCTTGCTTCTTCGTCACAATGGCAGCAGCCATCGTCGATGCAAGGTCGTCGACGACAATCACTGCATCGGTCTTGTTCTCTTGCAGATAGCGTTCAAAGGCCGACATCACCTGTCCCGTCAGCTCGTTGAGGTTCTCACACACAACGTTCAGATAGACCTGCGGCGGTGCAATCTGCAGGTCGTCGAAGAGCGACGCCTCCAACGTGGGATCGTCCTTCGAACCGGCATAGACCAGCGTGTAATCTACATCGCGCCCATGGGCCTTGGCATTCTCTACGGCCCTAACAATCGGGGCCACCTTGATAAAGTTCGGGCGTGCGCCCGCAACGATACAGATGTTCATAGTTTCAAGATTATGGATTCAGTTGCAAATTTAAGCAAAAAAATCCGAATAACAAGCCTATGGGAACAAGATTTTTCGTTTTTTCTTTAGTCGAGCAACTTGATGTACTTACCATCGACGACAATGCTGCCGTTTTCTTGCATCTCCTTCAGGCAGCGCAACAACGAATATTTTTGAATACCGAAGTGGTCGGCCAAAGCCTGACGCGACATCGGGACGAGGATACGGTCGGTCTGTTGTCGCTTCCGTTCCTCTTTCAGGAACAAAGCCACTTTCTCCCTGACATTCATCGACAGCATACCAACCTTCTTGGTCAGGAAACTCACGATATTCGACACGATGCGAATGTAGTTCTTGGCTATGCGTGGGTCGCTTTCGATGAGAAACTCGATGTCCTGAGACTGCAGGCGGAACACCTGCGTTTCCTGCACCGCCTCCACGGTAACGGGGTAGCGTTTGTCGTTGGCAAAGAGGAATGCAGGCGCAAGCATATTGCCAGAATGAAACATTGTGATGCGGATGATGCGCCCCGAAGGTCCCATCAGACTGGCCGACACCTCTCCACTGACGACGATGTGGGCATGCATACATTGTTCACCAGCCAACAGAATGAGCTCACCCTTTCGATAGCTCTGTACGCGATAGCGCACTGTGTGCATCATCTCGATAATTTCCTCCCTGCTGATTCCTGCAAAAAGCGGACACGCGGCCAGCCCGTCTAATGTCTCAATGTTCATACTATCAGAATTTTTGTTTGAGCGCAAAGATAAAAATAAACTGTGAATAAATCTAAACATTAACAATCTTTATAACCTTTTGTAACATTTGTGACCATCTATCATCCTCATTTATGAGTATATTTGCAAACAAATGTAATCTTTACGAAGGAAACATGAAAATACTTGATAAGTTCATAGGGATGTTCAGTTATCGCGAGAAAGTTGGCCTGTTGGTTGCTGCCGGCGTCATCGTGGGCTTGGGTGGGCTCTTCATGTATCTACTGCGTGCCCACACATATTTCATTGGCGACGATCCTGCAGCCTGTGTCAACTGTCATATTATGACACCTTATTATGCCACGTGGAGTCATTCGTCACACGGACGCGATGCAACTTGCAACGATTGCCACGTGCCCCATCAGAACCTAGCCATGAAATACGGTTTCAAGGCCATGGACGGTCTGAAGCATACTGCTTATTTTGTCGGTCACTCAGAGCGTCAGGCCATCATGGCAGAGGACATGAGTGCCGAAGTCATTATGGACAACTGCATACGCTGCCACACACAACTGAACCAGGAATTTGTGAAAACAGGCCGCATCAGCTACATGATGGCAAAGCGTGGCGAGGGCAAAGCCTGCTGGGACTGCCATCGTAATGTGCCGCATGGAGGCATGAATTCGCTCATGGCAACACCCAATGCCGAATCTGTGACCCCACTGCCTCCTAGCCCTGTTCCCGACTGGCTACAGAAACTTCTCACCAAGAACTCAAGATAGCCTGAGACATCTTGCTGTTTGAAACATAAGAAATGAATCATCAAAAAAAATAGATATTATGGAAAAGAAATTGAAGAAATGGCAAGGCTGGGCGCTCTTCGGAGGCGCTATGATTGCAGTATTTCTGCTGGGACTCATCGTTTCATCGCTTATGGAACGACGCGCTGAAGTAGCCAGCGTTTTCAACAACAAACGCACGGAGTTCACCGACTCCATCATTGCTCAGAACGAACGATTCAAAGCCGACTATCCACGTGAGTACGAGACATGGTCGATGACCGAAGACACATCGTTTAAGTCAAAGTACAACTCATCCCAAGAAGTCGACGTTCTCGAAGCACGTCCCGAGATGGTTGTGCTATGGGCAGGCTATGCCTTCTCACGCCACTACAACACCCCTCGCGGCCACAAGCATGCCCTTGAGGACATGCGCAAGATCCTGCGCACAGGAAATCCCGGCATCGATGGTGATGGCGATATGCAGCCCGCCACCTGCTGGACTTGCAAGGGTCCCGACGTGCCACGTATGATGCGCGAGCTTAGCGACTCGAAGTCGGTCTTCGACCCAGCAAACTTCTATGCAAAGAAATGGAGTGAGCTTGGTGCGGAAGAGGTAAACACCATTGGCTGCTCCGACTGCCACGATGCTCGAACGATGGATCTGCGTCCTGCCCGCCCTGCCCTCTACGAGGCCTGGGCACAGGTAGGGAAGGATGTGCGCAAGGCCAGCCATCAAGAGATGCGCTCGCTCGTTTGCGCCCAGTGCCACACGGAGTACTACTTCATCAAGCCCGACGATCCGAAAAACCCAGGCAAGGCCAACTATCTGGTATTCCCGCAGCACTACGGCATGACTTGCGAGGCTGCAGAGAAATGGTTCGACGAGATTGAGTTCTATGACTATATCCACCCGCTATCGGGCACGAAGATTCTGAAAGCCCAACACCCCGGATACGAGATTGCCCTGCAGGGCATCCACGGCCAGCGCGGAGTGAGTTGTGCCGACTGCCACATGCCTTACAAGCAGGAGGGAGGCGTGAAATACACCGACCACCACATCATGTCACCGCTGGCCAATATCGACCGCACGTGTCAGACTTGCCACCGACAGGATGCAGAGGTGCTGCGCCAGAATGTCTACGAACGTCAAGAGAAGTGTAACGAGGTTCGCGACCGTGCCGAGCAGGAACTGGCTCGTGCACACTTCGAGGCAAAGTTCATCATCGAAAAAGGTGCCTCCGAAGCCGAAATGAAACCCATTCAGGCACTCCTCCGCAAAAGTCAGTGGCGCTGGGACTATGCTATTGCTTCACACGGTGCCACCTTCCATGCTCCGCAGGAGGTGACGCGCCTGCTCTCGCACTCCGTCGACTTCGCCCAGCAAGCCCGCTTGCTCATCGCTAAAGTAGCTGCCAAGCACGGACACATCGGCGACATTCCTGTTCCCGACTATTCTACCAAGGCAAAGGCACAAGCTGCCATAGGACTCGACATGCAGAAGCTCAACAGCAAGAAGCAACAATTCCTCGAGACTGTCGTTCCGAAATGGATTGAAGAAGCCAAGAAGAATGGTAAACTCATTAAAATCTAAACCCATAGAATGCATCCACCCTGAAAAGGCAGGCCGATTATCATAGCCTGCCTTTTTCTCTACCTCTGTTTTCTATGATGATTGCAAATTATTAGACAGAAATGATTTGCATATGATTTATTTTGATTATCTTTGTCGCACAGAAACTTATACGTCCAAAGGGCCTTACCCGCAGGGCACTTTAATTTAACAACTTATGTGGAATAAACCTTGGAACATGAAGGAAGGCTTCGTCATTGGCGCTGGCCTCATCGTAGCCGGATTGCTGCTTGAGCTGACCGTCGGCCAGGTGGTATGGGATGCATTCGCCTGGCCTGCCAACGGCCTTGTGCTGGCGGGCTTCATCGCGATGATTGTCGCCATGCACCTGCTGCGCCGCCGCGTATATGCCTTCCGTTTCCTCTCTACCTACCAGGCCGCCATTCCTGCGATGTGCTATGCCGTTGTGCTCACCATCATCATGGGACTCACCCGCCAGACTGTCAACGGCACGTGGATCAACAACATGCTGACGTTCTGGCCCTTCGTGCTCATCTATGTCTACGTGGCCGTCATCCTCGGTCTCGTCGTGCTGAAGACCCCACTCACCACAAGGTCCACGAGCAAGATTGTGGCAGGGCTCTTCCATCTCGGTTTATTCATTACGATGACTACTGCCACGCTGGGCAATGCCGACATGCAGCGCATGAAGATGATTGTTGCCAAAGGTGAACCCGAGTGGCGGGCCCTCGACCAACAGGGACGTGTGAAGGAGATGTCGCTGGCTATCGAGCTTCAGAAGTTCATCATGGAAACCTACGACGATGGCTCGCCCCGACGTTTTGCCTCGCAGATAGAGATTCTCACGCAGTCGGGGAAGAAATACCAAGCCACCGTCGACGTCAACAAACCAGCCGAGGTGGAAGGCTGGAAGATCTATCAGTACGGCTACGACACACAGGCCGGTGCACAAAGCAGTATCAGCATCCTGGAACTGGTGAGCGACCCATGGCTGCCCTATGTCTACATCGGCATCTTCATGATGCTTGGCGGCGGACTGCTGATGTTCATCACTGGAATGAGAAGAAAGGAGGAACAGGCATGACGTGGAATCAATTCATCTATTTTGCCATTGCAGCCGTGTTGCTATGGGCCATCGGAGCCTATGCCGCTTGGCGCGACAACCGCCCGTTGCCAGTGTTCAACCTCCCCTACCGCACGCTTGCCTACGCCGCTACCATTGCCGGACTGCTGGTGTTCTTCAGCTTCATCCTTTCGTTCTGGATTTCGCTGGAACGCCCACCCCTTCGCACGATGGGCGAGACGCGCCTGTGGTATTCGTTCTTCCTGCCACTCGCTGGACTGATGGTCTACTCGCGCTGGAAATACAAATGGATACTCTCTTTCTCCACGCTGCTAGCCTTGGTGTTCATCTGCGTAAACCTCTTCAAACCGGAGATACACTCCAAGACACTCATGCCCGCGCTGCAGAGCCCGTGGTTTGCCCCACACGTCATCGTCTATATGTTCGCCTATGCCCTGCTCGGCGCTGCCACGCTTATGGCGTTGTTCATTCTCGTGAAAGGCAAGTCGTTGCCCGATGCCCAGACGGGTCGCGGCAAAGAATTTGAGATTACCGACAACCTCGTCTACATTGGCTTTGCCTTCATGACCTTCGGCATGCTCTTCGGAGCACTTTGGGCCAAAGAGGCTTGGGGACACTATTGGTCGTGGGACCCCAAGGAGACTTGGGCTGCCATCACCTGGTTTAGCTACCTCGTCTACATCCACTACCGCCGCCTGCCACTCCTACCCACTGGCGAGTCGCCAACCTCGCATAATGGCAGCTTCCAGAACCCGCGATGGGCACTCTTCATGCTCCTCATCGCCTTCGTGCTCCTACAGATGTGTTGGTGGGGCATCAACTATCTGCCCAGCGCCATCGGCAGTTCAGTACATACCTACAGCTAATCAAAAAACAAGCACAATCATGATGCGGAAACTATTGATAGCAGCCCTGCTGATCGTCCTGCCCGTAGTCAACGGCATGGCACAGCAAAGGAAATACGTCGTCGACGTACAGGCCCACCGAGGTGGCATGGGACTTCTCCCCGAGGAATCGCTCGAGGCCATGCTCAACGCTGTAGACCTGGGAGTGAACACGCTGGAGATGGACCTCTGCGTCACACAGGATAAGAAGGTGATTCTCTCACACGACAAGTATTTCTCACACCGCTTCACAACCCGTCCCGATGGAACACCCGTCATGGAAGGCGAGCCCAAAGAATACTTCTGGCACATGCCCTACGACTCTGTGGCAAGATACGATGTAGGCCTCAGGCAGAATCCCGACATGCCTGAGCAGCAGACCGTTGCCACTCCCAAACGCCTGCTAGCCGATGTCGTAGCAGCCGTGGAAGCCTACACCGAGGCGAGAGGCCTCGCACCCATGAACTACAACATTGAAATCAAGTGCGACCCCGACCATGATGGAGGCATCGAAGGACGCGACTGGCCTGAATACCACGAGTTCGTCGACATCTGCATAGCGGCACTCGACGCGCTGAATCTCGGCGACAGACTCATCATACAAACCTTCGACACTCGTTCCCTCAACTACATCAACGAACGCTATCCCGGCCACCACCTGTCTTATCTGGTTGGAGGCGGCAGCGGCACCTACGAACAAATCATGAGTCGGCTGAACTACACGCCAGAATGGTTCAGCCCCGCATGGACGATCATGGACCAGAACATGGTGGACCGCGCCCACGCCGATGGCATGAAAATCGTCACCTGGACTGTTGACCAGAAGGAACAGATGCGACGCGTCATCGATATGGGTGTGGAAGCCGTCATCAGCAACTACCCCAACCGCCTGCTCGAGGTCGTTGCCGAGTATTGAATAGGCCAACATTTCATGCCTTTTGCTCCCCAACCTCACTCACATAACAACCGAGGAATGTATCTCCTGCAATGCCTTTTTCCCCTACTTTTATAAAAAAACGGCACAAAAGGCATTGTCATTCAGTTTTTTTTCGTAACTTTGCCACAGATACAAAAACAAAATGTGACTCCCATGAAAGAACCTAATGACATGAACCGCCGCAAATTCCTGAAACAACTGGGAATAGGTACGGCATCGGCAATAGGACTGATGGTCCTGGAGCCCCTACGAGCATTTGCCGACGAACCATCGCAGGCCGCCAAGCGCATGCAGGGCCCACTCGGCGATGGAGGCATGACCTATCGTGTGAACCACCACTCGGGTGACAAAGTGTCGCTGCTGGGCTTCGGTATGATGCGCCTGCCCAGAAGCCAGGAGGAGGTGAACAAGATGGTGGACTATGCTATTGAGCACGGTGTGAACTACTTCGACACGGCTCCTGCCTATGGAAACTCTGAGGACGTGACGGGCATCGCCCTGAAACGTCACCCGCGCGAGTCATACTATATCGCAACAAAGATGTCGAACCAGCGCAGGAACGTGCAGAGCTTCGAGGAATCGAAGAAGATGTATGAGCGCTCGTTCAAGCGTCTGCAGGTGGACTATATCGACTACTACCTGATGCACTCCATCGGTGGTAGCGGCATGGATGACTTCCGCCCACGCTTCATCGACAACGGACTGCTTGACTTCCTCGTCAGCGAGCGCAAGGCAGGCCGCATCCGCAACCTCGGTTTCTCCTATCACGGAAACGTGGAGGTCTTCGACTGGCTCATCGACCACAATGACGAATACCACTGGGATTTCGTGCAGATTGAGCTGAACTACGTGGACTGGCGACATGCCTCGCTGGGCAATGGCGGCTGGAAGAAAGACGCCGACGCGGAGTATCTCTACAACAAACTCGAGAAGGCCGGCATACAGGCGGTGGTGATGGAACCGCTGCTGGGAGGCCGTCTGGCAAAGATTCCCGAGGAGTTCAGCGATCAGCTGAAGGCTGTACGCCCGCAGGACACACCCGCCACATGGGCTTTCCGCTGGGTGGGCTCGCTGCCCAACATCTTAACTACGCTGAGTGGTATGTCAGCAATGGCACATCTGGAGGAGAACGTGCGCACCTTCTCACCGCTCGATCCCTGCACGGAGCAGGAGAATGCCCTGCTGGCACGCATCGCCGACGGCATGAGTGGCTATCCCACCATTCCCTGCACGGCTTGTCGCTACTGCATGCCATGCCCGTACGACGTAGACATTCCCGGCAACTTCGCCTACTACAACGACGCGGTGAACAAGAAACTGCTGCCCCTGCCCGATAAGTCGTCGCCCGACTACGCCAAGCGCGCTGCCGAGTTCAAGAAGGGCTACAAGAAGGCCATCGACAAGAAGGCTTGGGCCGATAAGTGCATGGACTGCGAGGAGTGCTTGAAGAAGTGTCCGCAGCAAATCCGCATCCCCAACCAGATGGAACGCATCGTGGAATTGCTGGGATAGGTTTTAGTTGAGAGTGGAGAGTGGAGAGTTTAGAGTTATTTCTCCGCTTCGCTACAAAAGGCAAACTCAACGATTCCTTTTCTACAAGCCATTCAAGGCTACAAACACATAACCCAGGGCAGTGCCCTGGGTTTTTGTATGGGGAATGATATGCTATTCTTGCTTTTCGTTATTTATACATTATCTAAAAAATTTGAGGGCGATCAATCGACCGCCCTCAACCAACACAAAAACTAAACTAGACTTAACTAAACTAATGTGGGAATTTCACAACCCCCTGCATTATTGAGTGCAAAAATACTAAATAATTTCTATATTCGCAAACTTTGGAGTGTTAAATAATGCATTTCTCAAAATTTATTTACAATTTCGAGGCTTTATTCAACAAATACTGGTCGAAAACCACCATTGCGGCCATTGCCTCGACAATGGGAACGGCTCTGGGCAGTACGCACGGATCATGTCGGCCGCGTGCCTCAAGCATAGCAGGACGAGCGTCATGGTCAACGGTGGGTTGAGGGCGAAGAATGGTTGCCACGGGCTTGAAAGCCACCCGGAAATAGATGTCCTCGCCATTGCTGATGCCACCTTGTATGCCACCACTGTTGTTGGTTTTGATGCTGGGACGCCCTGCGGTATCAGCTTCGAAGAGGTCGTTCTGCTCGCTGCCCTTCAGGTGAGCGCCACTAAAGCCCAGCCCATACTCGAAGCCTTTGGCGGCATTGATGCCAAGCATGGCATAGCCCAGACAAGCATGCAGCTTTCCGAACTCCGGTTCGCCCAGACCCACGGGACAGCCTTTCACCACACAGGTGACGGTGCCGCCAATGGTATCGCCATCAGCCTTCACGGCCATGATGAGTTCTTCCATCTGACGGGCCTTCTCCTCATCGGGACATCTGACGGCATTGCTCTCGATGTTGCTCAGGTCGTATTTCCTATAGTCGTCGTCAAGACGGATGTCACCCACCTGCGAGGTATAGGCCTTGATGCTAATGCCCAGCTGGCGCAAGGCAAGCTTCGCCAAGGCACCTGCCACCACACGCGAAACGGTGATGCGAGCCGACGATCGCCCACCACCCCGATGGTCGCGATGGCCATACTTATGGTAATAGGTGTAATCGGCATGCGACGGACGGAACAACGAGCGCATGTGCTCGTAGTCCTGCGAATGCTGGTTGGTGTTCCTCACAATGAAGCCAATGGGACACCCCGTCGACTTCCCTTCGAACACGCCGCTCAGCAATTCCACCCGGTCGGCCTCCTGACGACTCGTCGTGAGCTGGCTCTGCCCCGGACGGCGCCGGTCCAACTCGGCTTGTATGAAGTCCAAATCGATATCGATGCCGGCAGGCATTCCGTCGACAACACCGCCGATGGCCTCACCATGACTCTCGCCAAAGGTGGTCAGCGTGAACAACTCTCCAAATGTATTGCGCATAGGAACCTCCCTTTCTCTTTTGTTGATTGCGTTCTCACAATGGTTTCTTAGCCCTTGTGGCAGCAGCCACCCTTGCCGCCTGGACAGCCGGCATCGCCTTCTGCACAGTCGCCTTCGCCACATTCGCCACCGCCACAGCCACCGCACTGGCCGCAGCCATCGGCACCCGTGAGCTGGCGGATGAGCCGGTCAACCTCTGCCTCAGTGGCATCGCGCGACTCCACCACGCTTCCCACGAACTGCAGGTCGCGGCCTGCCAGCGGATGGTTGAAATCCATCACCACCACGTCGTCGCGAATGTCGAGCACACGTGCCATGAAGCGATCGCCCTCCTGGTTCTGCAAGGGCACGATAGCATCAATGCGCACATGCTCATGATCGAACTTTCCGTCGATGCAGAACATCTCCTTCTCCAATTCCACGATGCGCTGCTCGTCGAACTCGCCATAGGCTTGGTCGGGCGTCAGCGAGAAGTCGAAGCTGGCACCGGTCTCGAGCTGTTCGAGTTGCTCCTCGAATGCCTTGATGGTGATTCCAAACCCGCTGATGAACGCAAACGGCTTGTCGGCAGGCACCCTTTCAACCAGGTGACGGCCCGTATCGTCGGAGGCAAACAGGTCGTATGCAACGGCGATGAACTTGTTTTGTTTCTTTTCCATATATATATAAAATAGGTGTAATGAAATTGTTATTTTTTGCCCGTTTTTGATTTCGACTGCAAAGATAATAAAAACTTGGCAGATATTTTGACTTGAGTCAAGAAAAGTGACTGTTTGCGCACACAACAGCCCAAAATGTTTGTTTGGAGCCGAAAAAGTGCTTACCTTTGCACCGTCAAAATGACAAAAGGATAACAATTTTAGTAAGTATTTAGAAAAGTAATTTGGACCGTGAGGTTCGCTAACTAATCGCCCCGGCCGATTCAGTTCGGCCAAGATGGGGAAAAAGAAAGGTAAAAAGATTTATGAAAAAGATTGTTTTGACATTGGTGGCTCTGCTGAGCATGAACCTGGCTTACGCCGGAACTGGTATGGCAGCCCCTGCAGATGAAGCAAAGGTCTACGACATGAGCGTCAACTACAAGAAGCTGGGCATGTGCCTGGGTCTCGATTACGATCAGATGGACGCCGTGCAGATGATTCACAAGCGCTTCTGCGACGATATGATGGAGGCCGCTGCCGCTGAGAAGGATAAGCAGGAAGAACTGTTAATGAAGGCTGTGATGCGCGATCTGCGCTACATGCACGCCGTGCTTGACAAGCGTCAGTATCGCAAGTATCAGCAACTGCTGAACGTCACACTGCGTAATCGCGGACTTATCAAGTAATTAAAAGAAAGGGTAGAATTATGAAAATGATTAAAGACATGATCAAGGTGGTCATGGCAGGTAATATCCTGATGACCCCGACGGGTATGATTCCCGTAGGTATGGAAAAATAGAGAACAAGCATAGAATAAAGACTTTTTAGTGCGTGATATTTGGGAGTATCAGTTTTTTTTGCTTACTTTGCAAGCATGAAACAACTGGTACTCTCTTTTTTTGTGTTGTTTCTGACCGTGATGGCGGCCAGCGCACAACGTCCACAACTGCATAAACTCTCGCCGATGCTCCGACAAATGGTGGCTCAGCGCGAGACTCCTACCGTGTGTGCCTTCATCCGCATCACCGATGATGCCGATCGAATACTCCGCCAGAACGGCTGCCAGAAGCTGGCGCAGGCGGGCAACATCTACATTGCTGCCATTCCTGCCGACCGACTAGGGGCTCTTTCGCTGGAACGCAACGTGAGTCGCATCGAGGCTCGGCGCGGCACACATGCGCTGATGGACTCGATGGCCATCCACCTGAATGCGCTGCCCGTCTATGCCGGAACGAGTCTGCCGCAGGCCTTTACGGGCAAAGATGTGGTGATGGGCATCATGGATATCGGCTTCGACCTCACCCACCCCAACTTCTACGACGCCCAGGCCTCGAACTACCGCATCAAGCGACTGTGGGACCAGATTAGCCCCGACACCATCGGCAGTTCACTGTTTGTGGGACGCGACTACAGCGGCGAGCGCGAGTTGCTCGACCTGGGATGCTCCTACGACGGTAAGCAGCAAACCCATGGCACTCACACACTTGGCATCGCAGCGGGCAGCGGCTATAACAGCCGTTATCGTGGCATGGCATGGGAGAGCGATATCTGTCTGGTGAACAATGCCACCACTGAGGACATCGCACTCATCGACACCGCCGACTACGATAAATACACGTTTGCCACCGATGCGCTGGGCTTCAAATACATCTTCGACTATGCCCAGTCGGTGGGCAAGCCCTGCGTGGTATCGTTCAGCGAAGGCTCCGAGCAGGACTTCTACGGCTACGACGTACTCTACTATGCCATGCTCGACTCGCTGCTTGGACCGGGTCGCATCCTCGTCGCTTCGGCAGGCAACAATGGCAATGTCGTTAACTTCATCCATAAAGAACGAGGACGCGAGCGAGCAGGAACGTTCGTGCAGACGAACATAGACCGAATGAGCCTCACCGCCAAGGCCGATGCGCCATTCATGCTTCGCACCACCATCTACAATACGGAGCCTGTCATCATCGAGATTCCTACCGATGAAGTGCTGACGCGCGAGGACTCCTGCTATACTGACTCGGTACTCATCGACGACCGCATGTACTACATCACACTCACGGCCTATCCCTCGTGCTACATTCCGACAGAAACCTGCTACGACATTGAGTTGCGAGCGCTGGCGAATCTGGGCAGCCACAAACCCTTATCGGTGGAGTTCGTGGGACGCGATGCCGACATCGAGGTCTATCGCAATTCGGGCAATCTGGTCACCAATCCATTGGCGCCTGAGCTCTGCGATGCCACTGTGGGACGCACCATCCACTCGCCGTCGAGTGCTCCGCGAGTCATCTGCGTTGGTGCGACGGGCTATCGCACCGGCATCACCAACTATCTGGGCGAGTATCGCGAGTTCAACCAAGGCAACGACGGGCGCCGAAGCAGCTATTCGTCGATAGGCCCGACCTTCGACGGACGCATCAAGCCCGATGTGATGGCACCCGGCTCGAACATCATCTCTTCCTATAGCAGCTACTATCTGGAGAACAACCCGCAGGCAGGCGACATCCGTTCGGATGTGGAGCACTTCGACTTCCGCGGACGCACCTATTCATGGAACAGCAATGCCGGCACATCGATGGCGACGCCTGCCGTAGGCGGTGCTATTGCCCTTTGGCTGCAGGCCAAGCCCACCCTCACACCTGAGGAGGCGATGGATGTCATTGCACACACCAGCAGTCACTATGACGAGTCGCTCTCCTACCCCAACAACGAGTACGGCTACGGACAAATCGACGTTTATCGCGGTCTGCTCTACATCCTCGGCATCGACGGTATCGAAGGGCTATCGCAGCATCAGCCAAAGGCCGTTTCGATACTTCCTATCGGGCAAGGTCAACTGCAGTTGCGCTTCGAAGGCAATGAAGAATTGAACACTCGTCCTTTCTCGATTCGCATCTTTAACACATCCGGACAACTCGTTAGCACACAAACACTTACGGGTGGACAAGAAGAATACACCATCGACCTCTCTTCACTGCCTCGTGGTGTCTATGTCGTACAAGTAAACACCGGTCAGCCCACAACAACCGGCTCCACGCTTGTCCGACTATAGCGTCACTTCGTTCCGCAGTTTCAAGTTTCTGGTTTCTAGTTTCTAGTTTCTGGTTTCTAGTTTCTGATTCATAGCATCTAGTTATGAGTCGAAAAGACAATCGTCGATGGTAATCATAATTATCAATTGTCAATTGTAAATTATCAATTATAGCACTTTCCCTACTTTTAGGTATTGTGTGTTTGGCTTTTTCGCCGTACCTTTGCAGACGTCAATCGGCAATCAGTATGGAATAGGTTAGCCAAGCACATAATGTTTTTGTATAATAGAAAAACGCCAGATTGTCCGTGAGGACAGCCTGGCGTTTGGTTTGTAAGTGCCTGTCAGTCAGTAAGTTCCCTGACGGGAAACGTGAAATAGGTTTCGGGGAATGGCTCATCGTCCAACGTGAAGTGCCACCACTCAGTGTCGAGTGCCCGGAAGCCGTGACGCAGCATCGCACGTCGCAAGATCATGCGATTGGCAAACTGCTCGGCAGTGATCATCCGGCCGGTAGGACTCTTGCTGTTATCGCCCGTATATTCGCCTGTGTCAGGATTTCCACAGAAGTCGGGATGGCTCTCCGGACCGAACCAGTCGAAGGTGCCACCCATGTCGAGTTCCTTCTCCGTCTCCATGTCGAACAGTGTCAGGTCGACCGTTGAACCGCGCGAGTGACCGCTTTTCGCCATGATATACTGCTGGTCGAACAGCACCGACTTCGGCAGATCGGGATAGAAGAAGTGCTTCATCAGCGTGTCGGGAATCGCCTTCGACCAGCGCACGAAGTGATTTACGCCCTTCTGAGGACGATAAGCATCGTAGATTTTCAGGCGGAATCCCTGCTGCCGCAAGTCATCGCTGACGGCACGCAGGCTGTCGCCGGCCCTTTTCGTTATCAAGGCCGTTGGTTCCTCATAGCCATCGATGCGCTTTCCCACGAAATTATAGGTGCTATAGTAGCGAATCTCCAAAATGGCATCGGGCACGGCATCGGTGAGCATCACAAACTCACTGGAGTCGTTGGCAGCACAAGCTGCATCACGATCGCGGCTCAAGAAATAGGTAGCCACTAGTCCGCCACAGAGAAAGACCAGCAGGGCTGTCGTAAGTCTTTGTTTATCCATCTTATTCTTCCTCCTCTTCCACCTCTTCCACCTCTGTTGCAGCCTTCTTGCCGCGTCCGAGCACCCAGTCGAGTAACAAAGCGCCCAGCTTGCGTTCCACACCAGCCTTCGTCAGTGGGATGCCAGTCTGCTTCGTGAACTTCCGTTTCAATCCTGAGATGCCATACTCCTTTTTGATGTACCACCACAGGTCTTTCTTCTGTCTCTTTGCCATAGTTGTTGGTATTATAAGTTTCAAGTCTCTTTCTTCCTCTGCAAATTTACGCTTTTTCTCCCGTCCCTGCAAACTTTATCTTTGTTTTTTCTTGATTCTCAATTATTTTGCTTATTTTTGCGGTGTCAATTAGAATAAGAAGACTATGGGTGTGAAGTTTGACCAGCAGATGCAGCAGTTCGTATTCGATTTCGAACACGATGGCGCAGAGGACATCGTCAGCTTGACAGGCGATGGCTACCAGGTGGAAGCATTCGGAAAATGCTTCTATTATGGCTATGAATTCTCTGAGCAGGTTGAAAGTTCTGTGCGTACAGCGTTCATCAAGTACGTTAAGTTCACGGAGAACCTGCAGGAGAACCCCGAACTCACGCAATTCATCAAGAAAGCCATCGATAACCTCAGCCATCACATCAATCTCTACGATTATAATCTGGTGGTGATGCCCGAGTCATCGAGCCGTGTCAACCAGTACATGCTGCGCTATCTCTATCGTTTTGCACAACCCACACTTCGGAAGATGGAACTGGTGAAAGCTCTTCCTTCCAGTATTTCATTCGACATGGATGCTTTCAGCGAACAATATCTGAATGATGTGTTGGAGAATGGCCGTCCACGTTACACGGAGAAGCAGAAAGAAGAAGTGAAGCAGTCCATTCGGCAGATGCTCGACCTCATCCACCAAAAGGACTACTTCACGATAGCTAAGGACGTAAAGAAAAGCCGTTTCCGTCCTTACATGATGCAGTTCCTGAAGTTCGCTAACGAAGCCGACGAGCTGCTTTGCAAGACCATTCGTCAGCAAAATGTACTTGTCATCGACGATGTGACCACCAGCGGCTCCACGCTCAACGAGATCCTGCGTACGTTGCGTATCCTCAACGAGGATAACAACATCACGATCTTCAGCCTCATCGGCCGCAAAGACCTGATGGCGGAATCACTCTAACTGATTAGATGACACAAATAGTGTGCCGCACCCCCTCGCGAGAGGAGTGCGGCACACTACATATAGATTCTAGAGCATTCGCCAAAGAGTCATTGTTTTTGAATTATTCACTTAATATGATATTCACCAACTCCGGCACATCGTCAAGCGTTATTTCGTCGTCTTCATTCACATTGGCAGCCCTATGATTATATCGATATGGCTCCTCCTCGTCTTTCTCTTGAAGGATGTTCACCAATGCCGTGACGTCGGCAATAGTAATGGAACCATCGTTATTGACGTCACCCATCAACAATTGCTTCACCTTGAACGAACATGTCAAGTTACCACCGGCATACTTGTCAACCATATCAGGAGTGCCGAGTTTTATATTGGTCACTTTCAGCTGATAGTTGCCTATGGGTGCCTCGCCCTTCGGAGCAAACTTCATCGTTAATACTTTTCCATCACCTGACTCAATGATTGCATCGGCCAGCGAATAGAAGAAGTAGCGGGCAACGCCCTCGCTGACAATTCGTTGCGACACGCTCAGTCCTGCAGCACGTGCAGTCGTCGTCAGTTCATCGGTTGGTTCAAAGTAAGCGGCAGGATATTCCACGTCGAACTGTATTCCGTTGATAGCATCGTAGTTGTTCAGCGAAACATCCACGGCCAGCGGGTCACCCTGATAGATGTCAGTTGCCGAGAACGACAGATAGTTTGGTGCAAAGCGATTACCTGTCACCTTCACATTCCATACGCGCTGCTCTGGGTCGTTGCAATAAATCTGCATCGTCGCTTCATAGTCACCTTCCTTTGTGCTGGGATAAACCACCGTCAGAGTTGTTGAACCGCCAGCAGCAATGGTCAAGGGTAATTGCTGCTGGACATGGAATTCCTCCTTGTCGAATGCCACTCGACTGATAACCAACGGTGCTGAACCCCGATTCCTTACCGTCAGGGCTTTCACAGCATCCTCCGTAATGGGGGTTGCCCCCATCGCCAATGTCGAGGCGGCATAGATGCGTGGACTCTTGATGGTGATGGTTGCCCCGTAGTCGGCAGAACAGACATTCGTCACTTGATCATTGATGGTCGCCGTCAGCAGGCACTTCGAGGCTTTCAGGGTTACGCTGTTGCGGCCACGTAACACAAACTGCATCGTGGCAAGTTCGCCATCCTCACCCGTGAAGGGCTTGTCGTTGGGCGAATAGCAGATGATGCGCAATAGCCCATCGTTCACCGTAGCCACAATGGCATGGTCTTGCTTGCGGCCAGACAATTGGAAACTGTTCGGCACATACTCCAAAGCAGCAGGCAGGTTGAACTCAAACTGAAAACCGCTGATAGCATCCATGTTGTTCATGGTTAGACCTACCGTTACGGTTTCATCAGCAACACCTGCTGCTGGCTGCACATGCAATTCGTTCACGGCGAAAGGTTCAGCTTTCAGTGTGATGTTGTTCAGTTTCGAAATACTGTTGCACAATACCTTCACCGTTTCACTCACCGTGCCGCGTTCCTCTGGTGCATACGTGAAGTTGATGTTTTTGGAACTGCCTGCAGCTACAGTCAACGGGAACTGGGTCGAAGAAGAGAACTTCGTCACGTAGTTGGCAAACTGAAGCCCCGTCACCTCCAACGGCTCGTTGCCTACATTCCTGACCGTCAGCGTCCTCTGATAGGTGCTACGGATAGGTACTCGACCGAAATCAATCGTCATAGAACTATACTCTGCCTTGGCACATCGGATACTCACCAAGCCGTTTTGCACGGTTCCCGTAACGCTATTGCCGTCGGTATCTGTCAGGATGAGTTTCGAGGCCGCAAGTGTGATGTTTTTGGGCTGGTTGCCTAACTTCAGTCGAAAGGTAGCCACATCGCCTTCCGTGCCGGTGATGGCAGCCATATCCAATGAGTAGATCATCAGGCTCAGCTCGCCATCCTTCACGCCTGCCGTCACGCTATGACTTCCACATCGGTCAGTCAACGAGGCAGAGCCTTCCACGAACGACAATTCTTCGTCCAACGGGATAAGCAATTGCAGGGCAGCGATGTTGTCACTATTCTGCATAGCGATGCTTAACGTCACCTCGTCGCCTGGTGCTCCACTTGCTGTGCCTATTGTAACGATATTGTCAGCTCGTGCCCCTACGCCAAAACATAGGAGCAAGGCTGCCAATACCTTAGTTAACGTACTTTTCATTTTTCACTTTTCATTTTCAACGTACAACCTTTACTCCGTTGATAATGTAGACACCCTTCGGCAACTTCTGCAGGTCGCTAGCGTTACCAGAGATCTTGCGGCCTTGCAGGTCGTAGATGCCGTTGATGGTCATCACATCACGAGCCATACGGTCAATCTTGTCAACGGTTGTACTCTCTGCTATGATGTTGTGGCCGTTACGGTCACTGAGGCGGATGTCGGCAATCTGTGCATCGCCAATGATTAGGATGGCGTGTTTGCCAGCCGTGAGTGTATTGCCGTTCATGTTGTAACCGAGGAACAAGTAGTCATTATCACTCAGCCAAGCCGATGTGTGCTCAAATCCCTTCATGTCCTCTGCCACTGAAATCAATTTTTCGTTGTTCTCTTTTAATTGTTCACTTAGCGATAGCTGAATCTGAACGCCTGCAATCTCTACAGGACTATCTACATACACGACACCATCTTCAATCGTGTAGGAAGCTACAGCAGCGACAGAAGCCTTTGCCTCAGCATTGGGATTCATAATTTGCTTGATAATGCCGATGACGTCAAGAATGTCGATGGAAAGGTCTTCGTTCATATCGGCGGCCTCAAAGATAAATGGCTTCGGCTGCTGACCGGCAGCATAGTTCACCGTAGTAATCACATCAGCCACATCCACATCACCACTACCATTGGCATCACCCTTTGTAGAAGTCAGTGGAGTAACAGCCACTACGTTCGAAACATCGAACTCCTTCAGGTCCGTAGAGAGTACGCGATATAGATAATAATAAGTAGTACCTGGTACAACATCGTAGTCGGTATAGGCTGTTGTTTCAATGTCGACAATCTCATTGTTGATGCGAATCGTATCAGCCTTCCCTGCCTCATCAATGGTAAAACGATAAACATTGAATCCAAGGGCATCCTCGAAATTATTCTCATCGTTGTTCCATGACAAGTTCACCTTACCCACTCCTGCTTCAGCAGCAAAGCCTGTAGCCATTGAACCAGCGGCCTGCACGTAGATATTGAATCGTGTCTTCTCGTAAGGAATTTCGAAGTATTCATTATCCTCTGCACCATAGACGTAGATACGATTCAGGCCATCACTCTTCGTCTTGCCCGTAATGGTTTTGTAAGCAGTATAGATAGTGCCTTCCTCATTCCAAGCCCCATCTTCTGCAACTGTTTGCTGTGTCCAAGGATCACGTAGTCCAAATGAAATTTTAGGCGCCACTTCTTTATTCATCGGTCGATTGAAATACACTTCAAACTTATGCTTGCCAATACCAAGGGGCGGTAACATATCAAACTCGTCCTGCGCATCGTAACCATTTACAACTACTTTCCAAACGATGCCATGAGCCTCAGAAACTGGTGTCGTTAGTATATTGCTAAGATCTGCTTTTGCATAAGTTTCTGGTGCATTTCCAAGTTCAAAAATATAAGGTCTAATGTAATCTTCTTTACTTGTTCCAAAGTATGAAGGCTCGCTGGAAGTAATTATCTTGGGTGTGTTATAATAACAAGTAATTGAATATCTTTTCCCATAATAAGTTCCTGAAATTGAACTATTAGCATAATTGTCAAAATAGTTGTTTGAGTTAATAGAACCATAATCCGGTAAACTACGAGACCTATTGTCATAATCCGACCACAAATTATGTACAATGTTTGATTGCTTCATGGTTATTCCAAATCTTGCACATTCTTCTGAATCAGAGAGCCACGTCCTTCCTTCATTCATTTTTGAAGATACTATGTTATTACGCATTCCCCCTGTATTATTGAAGAAATGATAAGGATGGCCCCTTAACTCAGAGAATATACAATCGATAGCATAGGGATGTCTTTTACTTTTATTGTTAAATACTACTTTTTCAATCACACAATACGAAATAGTATCTCTTGTGCCCTGAGACGAAATTCCTGCCCAAGTTTTATTTTGTTCATGGCATGTAAAAACAATAGGATTATCAGGATTTCCATTAGCATGTAAATTCCCATAAACTGCCAACCCCATTCCTTGAGCAAATTCTAATCGAGAACCTGGTTCTATGGTTAGTGTAGCGCCATCCATTACACCCAAATTTTCATTAACATAGTAGATATGGTCAGCTGTCAATGTCATGTCTTCTGAAATCAAACCATTGATTTTTACTACATTATTTACGACCATTGTAAAATGCCCCTCATAAATGACTTCGCTTTCGTCACAAGTGGCCACGAACTTCATCTTAATATGTCTACCATCTGCAACGTCCTCTGCTATTTTTAACTTAAGAGGGTTCAGTGAGACACCCTTACCATAAGCATCGAGATGCAAACCAAAATCAACTATACCAGTTAAAATCTGAACCGTATTTGGGTCTTCAAATTCATCTCCCATCTCTAAATGCATTTTGATATTAGATGCAGGGCCAAAGGTCGTGCGGATAACGGGATATAGCAATACTGTCTCGCCAGCATCTATTTCTCCATCCCCACTATAATCTTCTTCAGTTTCTTCTGACAATTCCTTTCGTTCCCGATACATTATCTTCATGAGATCAAGTTCAGCGGGACGTTTTGCTAAGCGATAAGCCTGTGCTATATTGTCAGTATGCAAAAGGTCACCCCATAGGATTTCTTGTGTATCATAACGCTTCACCATTTTCAATGCTGAGATAGCACCAGCAACCAAAGGTGCTGACATTGAAGTACCGCTTAGGGTCTTATAGCTGCCTCCAGGAATTGTACTCAACATTTCAGTACCTGGCGCTTTTAGTTCATAATTGAAACCATCCGGATCTTGTAATGATGAGGTAGAGGAATAGTTAGGACCGTCACAGTCATAATTGCTGAATCCTGCTACGTTTCCTTCTTGATTAGTAGCTTGCACGCCAAGAACAAATGAATAGGCTGCTGGGAACATGGGGCCGTAGGGCATCAAAGGTTTGCAAACTGGCAAAATTTGAAGTCCATCATTACCTGCAGCGGCAACGATGACGGCCGACTGATATGCCATTTCCAGCGCTTGGCGAAGCGCTTTGCTATTCGCGTATGTTCCCAAAGAGAAGTTCAGTATTGTTGCACCATTGGCAATGGCATAGTTAACACCTTTCACAATGGTAGCCACATCGCCTGAGCCATCGCTCTGCATAACTGTGACTGGCATAACAATTGCCTTGGGATTTGCACCGATAATTCCAATTCCGTTGTCGGAAGCAGCAGCGATTCCTGCTACATGCGTTCCATGCATGTTGTAATCGCGAATCTTACCTGTATTGTTGATGAAATCCCAACCATGCACATCATTTTTAAATCCATTGTTGTCATTGTCATAGCCTTGTTCCCCTACTGATTCTTCGGTGTTTGTCCAAATATTGCCGACGAGATCAGGGTGATTGATATCAACACCAGTATCGAGAATAGCTATGACTGGACGCTTTTTATTAATAATTGGTTTGTTCCACAACTCCTTGACACCATAGTCTTCAAGATACCATTGGCTATTAAAGAAAGGATTCACATCAAAACACGAACTAATGACGTCATCGAGCGTATACAAACGATAGTTAGGTTCTGCAAATTCCACCTCATCTAATGCTTGTAACTGCTCCACTAATTGCATGGTTTCTTGCTGGTGTTCAGTCGAGATTATCACACAATAAAGCTGTGAAAGATCCTTTTCGGCAACCACTTCACCATTATAGGCCCGAGCCTTACGGAGAGAGCGTCCAGGTTTTTCATTCGGCAGCAACTGCTCCATCTCCTTAACGCCGAACTCAGTCAACACAGCATTCACTGCATTACGATCTACTGACATAAATTTGCCCTTAGAACGGCGAATGTTTACTCGATGTTCGTCTTTAAACTTCACCAACACCTGCCCAGGCACAAAATCGCAACTGGCCATTTGCTGATTAACTTTGTACACTTCATCCTCGTTGTCGTTGCTGACGACCTGCGAGAACATCGGCATGGCAACTGCCCATAGCAGCACCAGCGAGAACAGATAACGATACTTTTTCATGATTATACTGACATTTTATTATGATTGATTATAAATACATATATGACCTACCGCCACCTATGAGTGGACAAACCTAATCGATTTTGCAAAGGTACAAAGAATTGAGCAAAGAACCAAATTTTTATTTGCATTTTTCAAAATGAATGGCATAATGCGCGTCATCAAGTGAGTTTGATTAGCCAAGTAGAGGAATTTGAAGATATAGTCACCGAAGTAAGAGATAGCGAAAAACAAGAGAGAAACACTGAATGAGCGCATTCAAAAAAAAAAGTCGGAAAAAAATTTGGAGTTTCGAACGATTTACCTTACCTTTGTAGGTTAGAATGATTACTCTAAAACCTACAACGATATGAAGAATCTGAAACATTATGCAATTGCAGTGGTAGCAGCCGTGCTGTTCTCGGCATGCGGCACTACTCGCACCGTCCCCCTCACGGGACGTAAACAGAACCTGATGATCAGCGACCAGGAAGTGTTGTCGCTGAGCTCACAGGAGTACACGAAGTACATGCAAGGAGCCAAGAAGTCGGCTGATGCCACGAACACCGCTATGGTGCAGCGCGTCGGTCAGAAGCTGGCCAATGCTGTGCAGAACTATCTCACGAACAACGGCTATGCCAACGAGTTGCAGAACTACGCCTGGGAGTTCAACCTGGTGCAGGACAAGAACGTGAACGCCTTCTGCATGCCTGGTGGAAAGATTGTCGTCTACGAAGGTCTGTTGCCCGTAACGCAGAACGAGGCATCGCTGGCCATTGTGCTCGGTCATGAGATTGCGCATGCTGTTGCCAACCACTCTGCCGAGCAGATGTCGAAGCAGATCAAGCAGCAGTATGGCTTACAGATCGGCTCCGCCGTAGCTGGTGCGCTGGGCATGGGAACCAACACGCAGAGCATTGCACAAGTCATCGCACAGTATGGTCTGCAGTTCCGCAACCTGAAGTACTCGCGCGACCACGAGACCGAGGCTGACCGCATGGGCCTGATCTTCGCCGCTATGGCTGGCTACGACCCGAATGTTGCAGTAAGCTTCTGGCAGCGCATGGCCGCCAGCACGGGTAGTGCCTCAGCAGAGTTCCTGAGCGATCACCCGAGCGATGCCACCCGCATCAACAACATCCAGACGAAGTTCCTGCCCGAGGCTCTGAAGTACTACAAGCCGCCTGTGCAGACAACCACGACGACCACAGCCAAGAAGGCTTCATCGACAAAGTCTACCGGAACTCGCAAGGTTTCAACGACAAAGAAGTCTACGACGAAGAAGCGTTAACTCCTGCTTCAGGCATACGACAAAAAAGCTAAAGCATGGCTCCGCATCCCGTGGAGTCATGCTTTTTTCATGTAATAGCAATGAGTTTGTGAGGCCAGAGCAATGCTTTGGGCTTACAAGAGCAATGCTTTGGGCTTACAAGAGCAATGCTTTTAGAAGCTGAGAGCATTGCTTTTAGAGGCTGGGAGCAATGCTTTTGGAAGCTGGGAGCTATGCTTTTGGAGGCTAGGAGCTATGCTTTTGGCCCCTTTTCCCCCGCTTCTGCAAACTTTTGAGAACTGCGCAAGCATTGGTTGGAGGCTATTTTTCGATTGCGAACTATTGCAAACCATTTTTCTTGCAGGTTCCGTTTTTTAGTATTATCTTTGCAATCGTAAATCGGAAACAACTACAATCCGCAAATCGAAAATGACAGAGATGACAGTTTTGACAATAATGACCGACCGCGAATGGTTCCTGCTTCTGATAGGAAGCGTGATCTACATTGCGCTCTTCATTCTGACCGTGCAGAACAGCCGCCGCAAGGTGATCGACCTGCAGGAAAGATTAAATAAGGTACGCGCAATGCAGGAACTACAGCAGACGCAGAGCCAGGAGGGCATCGAGCAAAACCGCAAGAAGATTGGTGAGCTGGAAAGCCTCATCCGCAAGCTCGGCGACGAGAACTCGGTGTTGCGCCTGGAGCTGGAAGAGAAGAAGACGCGCCTCGACTATGCAAACCGAATGGCGGAGATAGAGACCGAGAAGCGCCAGCAGGCCGAGAGCGTGATCTTCGGCAGCGACATCTACTCGACGATGCAACGCATGCTGGATCGCGGACAATGCATGGGCAACGACGAATGGCGGCGACTGGAACAGCTGGTGAACTCAGTGTACACGGGCTTTACGGAGCGCCTGTTCAGCCTCTACCGCATGACCGACCAGGACTACCACGTGAGCCTTCTCATCAAGGTGCGCATGCAGCCGAAAGACATTGCCACGCTGACAGCCCACTCGAAGGAGAGCGTCGCCTCTACGCGCAGCCGCCTGTATAATAAGGTGTTCGGCGAGAAAGGCTCATCGAAAGACTGGGACGACTTCGTGTTGGGACTGTAAAACCTCCCCCGACCCCTCCGAAGGAGGGGAGGGCCTCGCGGGTGGCGTAGCATTTTAATGTTGCTGTTCAAACGATGGGAGGGCCTCGCGGGTGGCGTAGCATTTAGATGTTCCGTTCAGAAGAAAAAGCCTCGCGGACTCTCGGTTTCACACAGTATATCTTATCATTAGTAATTAATAGTAAATAGTAATAAAATAGTAATAACCAACGATCTTCCCCACGCACGCCGGCAGGCACTCCCCTCCTTCGGAGGGGTCGGGGGAGGTTCCTAGCAAGCCTGAGTAAATCCCTCTGAAATCCGTCAGGCACTCCCCTCCTTCGGAGGGGTCGGGGGAGGTTCATTATGATTGACTTCTTATCACAACACCTTTGGCAGATGTGGGCGGTAGTAGCCGTTCTCTGCCTGATTCTGGAGCTCACGGCAGGCGATTTCTTCATCCTCTGCTTCTCCATCGGTGCCGCCTTCGCAGCCACGAGTGCCGCCTTTGGAGCCAGCTTCTACGTGCAGCTTTTCGTGTTTGCCGTGTTCACGCTGGTGAGCTTATTCATGGTGCGTCCCGTTGCCTTGCGCTACCTGCATCGCAACGACGAGTACCGAGTCAGTAACGCTGATGCAATCATCGGCCGCAAAGGGCGCGTCGTAGAAGCTATCGAGAAGGGTGGTTTCGGACGCGTACAAATTGATGGCGACGTTTGGAAGGCCGTCACCCAAGACGACGAGGCCGTGCCCGTAGGCACCAACGTGCGCGTCGTCGACCGCGAGAGTATCATCATCACCGTGGAAGTAATCCCCTAAAATCCCCCTATAAGGGGCAAAAGAGATGAGACGTCCTGTTGAGGTATATCGGAAGAAGACGAAGCTGCTGCTGATAGCACTGTTCAGCATCACCTTTGGCTGCTTAGGGATCTGGTCAGGAATCAGCAAATATGACGTGCTTTCCGTTGACTTTGCCCTCCGTTCCATCGGAGAAATAATCTTGCTCGTTGGTGGCTTCATCGCTTTGGTGCGCCTGCTGTCCAGTCTGATTCGACACGAACCTTACTTGCTCGTCTACGACGATCACATCGAGGTTTACAACGAATTCAGCAACCGGTTCTCAATACTCCACTTCTGCGACATCGTCTACATGGAGAAGAAGGAAAAGAAGACCACCATGAACTTCCATCTCGAGCCTTTTCTGAAGAAAAGCGACTACCCTGAATGGTTTCACAAGTGGAACAGGAAACTAAACGATGTCGACTACGTCCTCTCGGTAGCAAGCCTTAACATGAAGCCCGACGACGTCTACAATCTCATACAAGACAAATTCCGAAACTACAAGAAACAATAAGCTTATTTATCAACACAAACTTTAAAAACATTTAGAATTATGGACATCATGCATTACATCATCCTGGTTGCGATAGCAATACTGGTAATCCTCTGAGAACAAACAACTTACAAAAAATTTATAAACTTTAAAAACATTACATTATTATGGACATCATGAGTTATGTACTGATTGCCATCGTCATCCTGGTAATCATCTTCGCCAAAATGGCATTGGTCATCATCCCACAGAGTGAGACAAAGATCATCGAACGCCTCGGACGCTACTATGCTACGCTGAATCCGGGTATTAACCTGATCATTCCCTTCATCGACCGCGCCAAGCAAATCGTTGTGCTGCAACGTGGACGCTATGCTTACAGCGACACCATCGACCTGCGCGAACAAGTGTACGACTTCGACCGCCAGAACGTGATCACGAAGGATAACATCCAAATGGAAATCAACGCCCTACTCTACTTCCAGATTGTTGATCCCTTCAAGGCCGTCTACGAAATCTCGAACCTGCCCAACGCCATTGAGAAGCTCACGCAGACCACGCTGCGTAACATCATCGGTGAGCTGGAACTCGACCAGACGCTGACCTCGCGTGACACCATCAACACGAAGCTGCGCGCCGTCCTCGACGATGCAACCGATAAGTGGGGTGTGAAGGTGAACCGCGTAGAGCTGCAGGACATCATCCCGCCATCTTCCGTGCTCAACGCAATGGAGAAGCAGATGCAAGCCGAGCGTAACAAGCGTGCTGCCATCTTGACCTCTGAGGGTGACAAGCAGTCGCAGATTCTGCAGTCGGAAGGTGAGAAGGCTGCCACCATCAACCGTGCCGAGGCCGTTAAGCAGCAGGAGATTCTGCATGCAGAAGGTGAGGCTACCGCTCGCATCCGCAAGGCTGAAGCTGAGGCAAAGGCCATCGAACTCGTCACCGAGGCCGTCGGCAAGACCACCAATCCTGCCAACTACCTGCTTGCCCAGAAGTACATCACGATGATGGAAGAGCTCGCCCACAACCAGCAGACGAAGACCGTCTACCTGCCCTTCGAGGCAACGAATGTGATGGGCTCGCTCGCCGGCATCCGTGAGTTGTTCAAGGAAGGGAATTAATGATTGACCAATAAATCCCGTACACCCTCGAAGTCCCCTCCTCCTGGGAGGAGGGGACAACGAAAAGACTCCTTTCTCTATTTAAATACACTACTTGGAGAAGAAAACATGTACAACAAAATGAAAAGAAATTTCATGAAATGGAGCATGCTGGCTGTGGTCAGCATGCTTCTTGTGGCTTGTTCCGAGAACTATTCGCGCGGCGAGAAGGTCGGCACCGTCATCGAGTTCGCTCAGTCGGGACTCATCTGGGACTCGTGGGACGGACGCCTCAACCTCACGCAGACCGGCATGAACACCGCCGGCGAGCCGTTCACGTTCTCCCTCGACAACGACCGCAAGGACCAGCAACACCTCGTCGACCTGCTCTATCAGGCCCAGATTGAGGGTTGGAAGATTAAAATCAAATATCATAAGGTGATGGGTTGGAACTGGTTTGGCAATCGCGGACGCTCCGACTACTTCGTTGACGATGTCACCATCCTCGACAAGGACTTCGCCAACCCGTTGAAGCACATGTCCGCCGACCGTCAAGGCCATGTCGTCGACACCATCTTCGTCGTTATCGATAAGTCGGAGTTGAGGAAGTAAGGAGCCCCTCCCCATCCCTTCTAGGAAGAGAAACGGCCTGAAAGGGCCAAAAGCTATTAGCCCAGGGCATCGCCCTGGGTAAAAAGCACGCAAATAATGTCGCCCTGAAAGGGCAGAAGCATTCATCATCAGAGCTTTTGCCCTTTCAGGGCGATTATTGTTGGCAAACATAAAAACCCAGGGCGTTGCCCTGGGCTAATAGCTGTTGGCCTTTCAGGCCGTTCTCAGTAAGCGAAAACTTTTCGACTCACTTAACCACAACCTTTTTCCCATTGACGATATAAATGCCCTTGGGGAGTTGAGAGGTTGAGAAGTTGAGAGGTTGAGAAGTTGAGGTTTCTAAACTTCTCAACGTCCCAACGCGTCGTCCCTGCAGGTCGTAGATGCCGGTAGGCCGCGGGGCATTGTCGTACTCCACTGCTTCGACGGCAGAGGGCGTTTCGGGCGAATAGTCGCTGTTGTTGGTCAGATACATATCCTCCACGACAATCGTTCCGTTGCCGTTACCCCAGAAGCAGACGATGCGGATGTTCTTCGTGTCGAGGGGCTGGCCCTTCGTGTCGCCCGACGTGTACTTCGCCGTTTGGAAGTCCACGACAATCTGTTTCTTCGAACCGAACGCCGGCGACTCGCAGCACGGACTCCAGATGCTGTTCGCCGTGAAGATGTTCAAGTGAGCATCGCAGGTCTGCGTTTTCTTCAGCTTGACAACCAGATAGCGATAGCCCGACATATCGGCTCCGTTGGGATATTCCCAACCCATCTGACCCCACTGGCCAGGCTTGAAGGTACGGGTGCTCTCGGTATAGGTGCCCTGCGAGAAGAGCGAGGTGTTGATATACTCCTTGCCGAACGGGAAGAAGGTGCTGCGCACGCTAAACGATGTCTGCAGCTCATTGCCCATCGGGTCGCTATAGGTAGCGGTGATGTCGGCGGTACCCTCTTTCAGTCCACGCACAAGACCGTTCTGCAGCTGCACCACCTCGGGTGCATTCGTCGTGTAGCGAGCCTGAGAAGCAACGTTCTCGGTGTGTCCGTCGCGATAGGTGGCGTTCAAGGTGAGATTCGTCGAGTTGCCCACCATGATTTCCATCTGCTCGCTTGCAACGGCGATGCTTTCAGCGGTGAGCATATCCTCATTGAAGCCCTCGAAGTGCTCGGGATAGAATGTCGCCTCATCGAACGTGTCCTCGGTCGAGAACCAGTCGAAGTCGGCATAGCCCGCAGCGCTCTCGGTGTTATAGCAGAACAGGCCGAAGCGAGCGCCCACGAACACGGTGAGGTTGAAGCCAAGCGTGGTCTCACCGCCCAGCTGTGTGTAAGTGGCGTTGTCGAGCGAATAGTAGAAGCGCGTCTTGCTCGTGTTGTAGTCAACCGATGCCCGCAAGTAGACGACGCTGTCGATATCTGCCGCAATGACCTTCTCGCTGGGCTTGAAGCTATCGCTAACGCGCAACGTGTCCTGTCGCCACACGAGCTGCCGCTGACCGTCCTTCACCCGCACGCCAATCATGGCATAGGGGTCTTGCAGGATGCAGATGCCAGCCACGTTTCCTTCCTCCAGATTCGACACATCCAGGCGAATGGTGCCCGTTGACGGACGGTTCGTGAAGGCAAAGATGCGCTGCGTAAGCATGTTGCGGGCCGACGTCAGGCGCTGTGCGGTGCCCGATGCCTTCAGGCGCAGCCAGCCCGGACGCTCGAACAGCGACCAGCAACCGCCGTCGGGATTGTGGTTCCACTGCCACTGCATGCCCAACGGATAGGAGCGGAAGTTATCGTTCGTGGGCAGATAGGTCACGGGATATGAATAGTTCGTAGTTGGCTTGCGACGCGTGGTGACGGGCTTTCCGGAAGTTCCCACGATTGGCCAGTCGTTGCTCCAGCGAACGGGTTGCAGGTTCGGGAAGCGTCCCAGCGCACCGAGGTCCTCCTGCAGAATGGTCCACCACTCGCCCTGTCCTTCGTCGCTCTGGCTGTCGGTGGGCGTTGCCGGCACAAAAACCAGTGCTCCCTGATGCACGGTGTTGGGCTTTCCGTCGATCAGTTTCTCGATGAGCATCTGCTCCTCATACGGACCGAAGATGTTCTTCGAGCGGAACACGGCTTGTCCGCTAGGCCATCCGCCATAGGTGGCATAGATGTAATAGTATTCTCCTTTCTTATAAAGGTGGCAGCCTTCCAGTCCCTGCTTGTCCTTAATGACATTCTGCTCGCGGATGAAATTAAAGTCCTCGTCGAGCTCGCACATCTGGATATTGCCGATTCCGCAGGCCACATACACCTTTCCGTTATCGAAGAGCATGCCCGGGTCGTAATAGATGCGCGACAGGCGCTTCTTCTCCCAGCGGCCCTCAGGATCGGAGGCGGTGAGCAGCCAGCCGCCAGCATCGTTGCCGTTGATGAGCAAATAGAACTTCCCGTCGTGATACTTCATCGAGCAAGCCCACATGCCGCGAGCATAGGCATCGGTGCCGCCCATCAGGTTATAGTTGTCGGCGGTGGTGAGCTGTGTGAGCGGCTGTGCACAATACTCCCAGTTCACAAGGTCTTTCGACTTCAGAATCGTCGCACCGGGGAAGTGGTGCATCGTCGTCGACACCATATAATAGGTATCGCCCACGCGGATGACATCGGGATCGGGGAAGTCGGCACGCACAACGGTATTGGTATAGCGGCCGTTGCCCAGGTCGGAGGCGATCACATTCTTGAAGTCGGCATGCGGCCAGTCCACCTGATAGTAGTCGGCATACCAGTCCATGCACGCCTTGCCGCAGGCTTCCTCATATCCGCCGAAGGCCGGCACCACCTTTCCTTTCTCGATGAGTGTGTCGACATCGAGCAGACAGCTCGTGCCCGAGAGCGTCATCGAGATGTTTCCGTAGTGGTCGAGCAGCTCCTTGAAGGCCTTGCCCCACTTCGACGTTGAGCCCGTGGCCCACGTGCCATAGTTGCCCGGCACCCAGTCGCCATGCTCGTTGTAGTGGCCCTCGCCGGGCTTCTCCGGACTCCAGTCCACCTCGGTAATGATGATTGGCGCGGTGTCTACCACCGGCACCTGCTTGTGGAACTGCCTAATCTTATTGGCGCCGCTCGGCGTAGCATCGCTACAGCCATACCAACCACAGTAGTCGTGAACGGCATAGCCGATGTTGTAGCCCTCAATGGGATAGGTGGCATAGTCGGCATAGTTGGCCTGCCAACCCGTGCCCGGAGCCCAGATGATGCCCGTGAAGCCATTCGCACGAATCTTGTCGACGATGGGCTGGAAGTAGTCGTGCAGCGCCTTCGCATCGTCCTGGCCGTCGGCATTCTTCAGCGACACAGGCTCGTTGGCGAGCTCGATGCTGATCTGGCCGGCATACTTACGGATGGAGTCGTTCTTCGAGAACGTGTCCCACACCGTGAGCAGGTATTTCTGATAGTAGTCGCCCACCTTCAGATTGCCCGGACAAACACCCGGCGGACGCACCACGACATACATGCCGTGATTAAGCGCCTTGCGGGCAATGGGGAAATAGAGCGTCTTCAGATAGTTGGTGAGGCGCGTCGGGTTGAACTTCCTGATGTCGGCCTCGCCCGAGGCGTCAGCCGCCTGGCCTTGCGAGCCCGTCCAAGTGTAGCCGCTGTTCGGGTCGTTGGTCCACGCCGGGTCCATGTGCAGACGGAACACGTCGCAATGGGCCTGCTCGAGTCCGACGAAGAGTTTCTCAAAGTAGTCGATGCAGCGCTTGCGGCCGGCATCGTCGTACGACCAGCCCCAGCGTCCGCTGTTGAACCAGGCGCTGGGCGTGTCCATCACGCCATGCAGCACCACATGATTTCCGTGTGTGTCTACCAGCCAGCGACCCTCGACGTGCAGCGTCGGCAGGGGTTTAACGCCTTGTCCTATCAGGGGCAGCGCCACCAAGGCCAGCCAGAATAAAAAGCATTGTTTCTTCATTGTCGTTAATAGTTAGATACGTTTTGCTTGCAAAGTTACGACGAAACGGGCAAAAAGCAAAATAAAAAAACCAATTAATTTCGAACATTCAAAAAATTGTAGTATATTTGCAAGTCCATTCCTGCATGAAGAATGGCAGTTCATTTGCAAGTCCTTTTAACAACATCAACAGTCAGAGAATTATGAAGAAGACGATTGTCACCCTGTTGGCCGCCATTGTCCTTGGCGGCACTTTCGAAGCAAACGCACAAATCATGAAGGCTGCCGACTTGGAGAAGTATGCCAAGCAGCGCTATGGCGAAAAGTGGCTCGATGCCGCCGCCAACCTCGCCGAAGGGCTCACACTCGACAAGAACGAGTCGCTCACCTATCAGCAAGTCATCGAGGCACCGGGCAAGACGCGCGAGCAGCTCTACCTGGCGCTGAACTATTGGGCAGTGGCCACCTTCAAGGACAAGCAGGCCATCACGCTCAACGACAAGGAGGCGGGTTGCATCATCATCACGTCTACCCTGCCCGACATTGCAGAGCATACCGGCACGCTCAACAAATATGCCGTGAGCATCACGCCTGTTATCCGCATCGATATCAAGGAGGGTCGCATCCGCGTCACCTACACCGTGCAGAGCTATGACATCCTGGCCGACGTCAGCGGCGGATGGCTGAGCATGGTGGCTTCCGACGAGCGCACCTATGGCGACTCAAAGCGAAAGAAAGACGACAAGACCAATGCCTTCCTCTACGACGAGCAGTGGGAGATTGCTCACCACTATCCGTTTGTGCAGAAAGACGCGAAGAAGCGCACTTGCGCCAAGGCCCTCGTCATGACCCACGCCTACTCGAATGCCGTTATGGACAAGATTGAGGAAGCTGTGCGAAATGGCGTCGTGGGCAACGAGAACGACGACTGGTAAACCACCCATCATGAATCGCAATATCATCATCGACGACTATCTGGAGAAGCCCTATTGGGTCGTCGACATCCTGCCGAAACAGGTGCCGGCCGACAGCCGTGGGCAGTTCTTCACCATCGAGCAATACTTCCTCAGCGACGAGCAGACCGACCGCCGCTGCCGGCAGTTCTGCAACATCCTGATGAAGCTCAACTGCTACGAGGATATCGCCGTTTGCGGCCTCTCCGAGGAGTGGACCATCAATCCGCACCCTGCCGATTTGGAACAGTGGCTGCTCGAAAGGAAGCCGCTCTTTGTCTTCATCGAGGCCTCTGACGCACTGCTGACCATCAACGGCGACGATATCTATATGACCGTCTACAACCCCGACGAAGCACTCCTCCAGCTGCTCCGCCCTCTGGCTGCCTCCGAAGGATTGTTTCTCTGGAAGCCAAGTGGAGGGGAATGAAAAAAGGGAATAAAAGAGGAGAAAAGGGCATATTTAGAGCCCCTTGATAAGGGGCGGCTATAATGCAGGGTTTAAATAGATTGTTTAGACGTGCGCACCCAGCCGTAGGGGCAGACCCCCGTGTCTGCCCGAACAATAACGAACAACCTGCATGCCCATACATCCCCAATTCCTCGGGCAGACACAGGGGTCTGCCCCTACCGTTGACAGCGTAGGCTCTTTACATTTTTCACTTTTAACTTTTCACTTCGCGCTTGCGCGGCCACTCCCCTTTAAACCCTTAAAAGTATGAAATCCTACCACGACCCGATGGGCAGAGCCATCGCCGACTATTGGCAGTCGGGCAAGGCTGCGCGGCTGCGAGTGCTCTCCCCGATGTTCGACGAGGACGAGATTCCGCTCGACATCCTCTTCCGCCGCTATGAGCAGATGCCCGCCATCGAGCAGAAAGCACTCTTCATGGCCAGCGGCCGTACGCTCGACGTGGGTGCGGGCTCGGGCTGTCACTCGCTCATACTGCAGGAACGCGGCATCGACGTCACCGCCATCGACATCTCTCCCCTATCGGTGCAGACGATGAACCAGCGGGGTGTGAAGCGCGTGCTGCAACAAGACTTCTTCACGCTGAAGAAGCAGTTCGACACGGTGTTGATGCTCATGAACGGCATCGGCATTGTCGGCACGCTCGATCGGCTGCCCAACTTCTTCCGCCACCTCGACAGCATCCTCGCGCCTGGGGGCCAGCTGCTGTGCGACTCGTCTGACATCAGCTATGTCTTCGAGGACGAAGACGGCAACATCGACTATCCCGACACGGGCCACTACTACGGTGAGATGCAGTATCGCATGCAGTACAAGAAAACCCTCGGCGAGCCCTTCCCCTGGCTGTATGTCGATGCTGAGACGCTCAGACAACACGCCGCTGCCTCTGGCTACACGGCAGAGGTCATCGCCGAAGGCACCCACTACGACTATCTCGCACGAATCACCAAGAACACCCCATCCGCCTGAATGATTATACGCTTTCGCGTCTTTAAAAAAACAGAATAAAACAGCAAAAACAGGAAAAAACATCACCACCCAGACCACATGAATAAAGTAAGAATCACTGCCATTCGCCAGACGGTCTATGCCGACCTCATGGCGAAATACGAGAATCCGATTGAGCACACCTGCGATGTTGTCGAGGGCCAGCAATGGGTTTCCGTCGACGGCAAACGCCCGGAAGGCATGTGTCCGTCGGCGTGGTACTCCATGAAGGAGTTTGTGGAATCGCTCGCCAGAGGCGAAGGCAACTTCTACGATGGCTGGATGCAGAACCCCATGAGTGCGATGATCAGCTGCAACGACGGCTTCCGTCCCTTCAGCTTCTACATCGAAGTCATCGACTGACCACCGCGCAAGCGCGAAGTGAAAAGTGAAAAGTGAAAAGTGAAGGCTGCAGCGAAGAGAGCTCTAAACTCTAAACTCTCCGCTCGACCCGCAGGGGCGCTTTCAGAGCGAAGCGGGGAAAGAACTCTAAACTCTCAACTTCGGCTTTGCCGCTTTCGTAGCGCAGCGGAGAAAGAATTTTCCATTAATTTTCCATTAATTTTCCATTAATTAATTTTGAAAGATTTTGAAATAGATTTTGAATAATTTCTCGCGAAGCGATAAAAACCCTGCATTATAGCCGCCCCTTATCAAGGGGCTCTAAATCTCGCGAAGCGATTCCTCCTTGTTCGGGCAGACACAGGGGTCTGCCCCTACCGTTGGCTGCAAGACATTCGTCCCTTTTCTCCCCTTTTCTACCCTTTAAGCCCTTTAAACCCTTTAAATTATAACATGCCCAAATCAACTCTCCTCACCCTCCTACTGGCCATCGCCTGTGTGCCAACGCTCTCGGCGCAGACCACTCACCCCGTCCCCGCGTGGGGCGATCAGGGAGACGGCACCTACGCCAACCCCGTGCTGAATGCCGACTTCTCCGACCCCGACGTCATCCGCGTGGGCGAGAAGTTCTACATGGTGGTCTCCGACTTCCACTTCATAGGAATGCAAGTGCTGGAGTCCGACGATATGGTCAACTGGCGATACGTCAGCCAGATCTACCGCCGCTTCAACGAACCCGGCTGGGACGACAACCGCCACTATGCCGGTGGCTCGTGGGCTCCGTCCATCCGCTATCACGACGGCCGTTTCTACGTTTATTTCTGCACGCCCGACGAAGGGTTGTATATGACGTCGGCGCCCGCCGCCAGCGGTCCTTGGGAACCGTTGCACCTCGTCTGTCGCGTCGAGAAATGGGAAGACCCTTGCCCGCTGTGGGACGACGACGGACAGGCCTATCTCGGTCGCAGCCAATGGGGAGCAGGCCCCATCATCGTGCATAAGATGTCGGCCGACGGTCGCCAACTGCTCGACGACGGCAAGACGGTCTACACGGGTCCTGTGGCGGAGGGCACGAAGTGGTTGAAGCGCAACGGCTACTACTTCCTCATCATTCCTGAAGGAGGCGTCGGAACAGGCTGGCAGACCGTGCTCCGCTCAAGAAACATCTATGGTCCCTACGAGCGTCGCATCATGCTCGAGCAGGGCACAACGGCCATCAACGGCCCACACCAAGGGGCGCTGGTCGATGCACCCGACGGCAGCTGGTGGTTCTATCATTTTCAGGACACGCCGGAGCTGGGGCGCGTCGTCCATCTGCAGCCTGCCCGCTGGCTCGACGAGTGGCCGCTCATGGGCGTCGACAAGGATGGCAACGGCATCGGCGAACCGGTCAGCACGTGGCAGAAGCCCATCGCATCGCAGGGGCGCTCCCTGCCACAGACCGATGACGAGTTCTCGGGGCCATTGGGCCTGCAATGGCAATGGAACCACAACCCGTGGGACGACCAATGGAGCCTCACCGAGCGAAAGGGCTGGCTCACGCTGCATGCGCTTCCTGCCGACGGCCTGCGTTCATGCCATAACATGCTCACACAGAAGGTGATAGGCTACGTCACCGAAAGTACTACTTTCCTCGAAGCCCGCGGCGACTGCTTCGCAGGACTGGCCAGCATCGGACGCCAGTTCAGAGGCGTGGGCATCACACCCGAAGGCATCGTCGTAGAACACGACAACCAGCGCACACTCATCCGGCAAGGCAAGTTCAAGCGCATCTATCTACGTGTGCAGAACGACTGCCTCCGCCACACCCACCGATTCCTCTACAGCCTCGATGGTCGCACCTTCCTCCCTGCCGGCGAACCCTTCGCCATGCTGGGCGGCTACTGGAAAGGAATCCGCGTCGCCCTCTTCTGCTACGGCAACAGCGGCCTCGCCCGTTTCGACACGTTCCGTCGCACCGACCTCCCCTGCACTTCCGAGCAATAGCCCCCGCAGCTGAAAGCTTAAACGCAGACTTCACTTTTGACCATAGGTCGAGTCTGCTCACGTTCGGAAAAGCTGATGCGAGCATCGCTCTACTCTCACTTAATCGCAGCCTTCACTTTTCACTTTTAACTTCGCGCTTTGCGCGGCAAATATGATCCTCCTCCGAGCAACCAAAACAGCAGAACAAGCCGGCGCCTACTATGTCCGCATTCAGGCAATGGCCCGGAAACATCAGATTCCCCTCGACGTGGAGTTTGACGAACACGACACGCCCCAGACGAAGTACATCGTCATCGTCGACGACTACCTGCCAGTGGCCACCTGCCGCCTCTATGCCATCGACGAAGAGCGAGTGATGCTCGGCCGGATCGTCGTCCTCCCGGAGTATCGCCACCAGGGACTTGGCACGAAGGTCGTCCAGGAAGCAGAGAAATGGGCCCTCGAGCTCGGCTTCCGCACCGCCGTCGTAGAGAGCCGCGACAACAAAATACCCTTCTATGAGTCACTCGGCTACGTCGCCGACTATTCCCAGAAAATCATCGGCAACACCTTCACCTGCTACCGAATGGAAAAAGCCATCAGATAGGCACAAATCAAAGCAATTATATACCTGCCAAGAAGGAGTTTTGGAAGTAATAACCAATCAAGATTTTGATGAAGCTGTGGTATTGAGTGGTTGTCAACTTCACGATAGTTTTGTCCCTCTAAAACCAGCTATTGTACGCGACGGAATGAAGTTTCTGTCAACTCCAGCTAATAATAGTGATATCAAGAAGGGATGACAGGATTGGTCATTCTCGTTCATTGATAGGACATTGCTTTATCTAAAAGCTTTCCATAAATACCTTTTAATATTTTAATAATACCACCTTTCTTTTTTCGTGAACCAGACTTCTTCTTGTGACGGGATCGCGATTTGGAAGAAGTGTGGGGAGAAGCTTGCTTCTTTCAATAATAGTACTTTGGACTGATTACTTATCGATTTCTAAGTTGCTCGTTTATATAATCAAGTTCGCCTTGAGCAAAATCTTTGCATTGAGGATCTTTGAGCAATTCTTTCGTTATAAATGCCTTCGCATCTTCATAGCGCCCTTCCTCAATCAATGCATAAGTCTTTCTTCTCTTTAGAAATGCAATATGAAAAAACCATTCCTTCAGACTTTCTTCATTTTTCGGCTTTGGAGAATTTGCTATTACTTGTTCTACTACAGATAAAGTTTGAGGGTCTTTAGAATTTGAAAGGAAGTTAATATACTCTTGAATATGAGTATATTGCATACTTTTACTTGCAATCTCAAGATAATATGCAGATGTATTCATCTTATTCATCTCCATCAAGCAGAAACCAATTATATAACTTGCTTCATATAATATGTCCCAAAGAAGCTCATCTTTCGACTCGTAGTCAATTCCCATTGGGGACTTCATTTTGTTCGAAGTACATTCAAAAACACATTTAGCCAATTTGTATGCTTCAAAATGTCTGCGTTCATCCATATAGTCAATGGACTTCCTGATGGCGGCCAATAAATCGTCATTATCGGTTGAGTAATTGGCATTATCAGGCACACCAAGACAAAAAGTATATGTTATAGGTGCATTTATTCTTACAAATTCTCTTTTGTTATCATTGTTCGCAAAGTTACTGCGAATAACATCTATTCGCATCACAGCTGATGTTTCATTACCACAAATCTTATGGGTAGAAATAATTAAAGGAGCATGATCGCATAAAATTGACTTATCTTCATCCTCTTCTGTCTTATAATGGACGTGGTTGCAAGAGAGGATAAACACTTTGTCTTGATATTCTGATTTATGGATTTCATACCCCAATATCTCTTCCACATCTTCGACTCTTTGTAAGAACAATCCATTTTTACAATCATAAATAAACATACATGGGGCTATGTTTTTTTTGTTGAGTCCCATAAGGGTGTTTAGTATAATGCCTATTGTGATTTTAATACTATAAACCGGATTATTTTTGAGTAATTCATCTGTCTGCTTCTTATACTTGGCCAATTCAAGTGGAACATCTACGGTGAATTGTTTCAATTCCTCCGGCCATTTTTCATCATCACCTAATTGTTGAGCCACCCTTATCATCCACGAATTCATCCTGTCAACAGCTGTTGGATTGCCTAGTTTGGCATAGCTTAATGCCAAAAGATTCGGTTGGTCTATAGATACCCCAGGCGCACCTTGCTTATAATAGTATGAAGCTTCGTCTTCTCTATCCATCTTTGAAAGGCATTGGCCCATGATGTTGCATATATCATAATATACAGACATTAAATCTTGATTTTGCGTATCAAGATTCTCCATTCTGATATAATTAAAAGCCCTTTCCAAAATAGAGAAAGCATCATAATAACGATTTTGTCCAAAGAGCCACTTACCATATCCTATATATTCAAATCCTTGGAACTCAAATTGACCATGTATGAACTCCTGTTCGAGTTCGTCGAGCCCTATTTTTTGTTTTTGTTTTCTTTTAACGTCTTTCTCTACTCGCTTATATTTAACAAATTCCGGATTGTCTTCAATTTCACTATAGGACAAAATAAAGCTAATTGAAAAAGGAGCATTCTCTGTTTTAAGAGACATTCCGTCATCTGTTTCCTTATTGTCGGGCACTAATAATGAAGCACGCATGTATTTGATAGTATCAATACCTCCAAGGCTTGTTAGAGTCATAATATATCTACGAGTTGTACAATTCAAAATGAGAGTGGTTTCATGATACATACCCCTTGAATAATGCTCATCAACTTTTCTCTTTAAAATACAAGAGAACAAGTCAAAATGCCAGACTGCATAGACATCCTCAATAATCGTTTCAGTCACATCATTACCCAAATCTGCCAATCGATACGCTATAGCCAAGGATATGACAGATGAAACATCTTCGTTAAAAAGTTGCGATACGACATCTCCAAGTGTAAGTCGATTATTTTCTGTCGCACGTCTTACTAGAATCTCCTGATGAAGATATGCTGATTCGTAATAGATAAAGGTCTTATCCACCATTAAATCAAAGTTGAACTGTTTCTCCTCATCAGTCAACTCTCTATCCGGTGTTGGAAGATGAGTGTGGCGTTCTTGGGCATTCTCAACCTTCTTTTCTTGCCCTCCAAATAGTTTCTTTATAAACTTTGAAATCATAATATTATACAATTTAAAATTCTTTTTATCATGCCAGCTCCTTCAACAATGCAATATCACCTCTTTTGATTTTTTTCTTAATTCTTCTATACTTCAATTGCAAATAGTAAATTGCTGTGTATTTCCTATGGATGGTATTCGTAGTCGATAGTAACCCTTACTCTTTGGTAGTCAATTACTTCTAAATGAACATCATCTGTTTGACCTCCATAATACGGATCCATACCAGATGAATCCTTTAACTTTGGCGTACAATATAATCCTTTTTTAAAACGTAAAACATATTCTGTGGTTCCGTATGTGCTTCCAACGAGCCCTCCAAAGCTGCTGATTTCACGTTTGCTTTCAATGGTGAATTCGGGTAAATCCCAACCGAAACCGCGTAAAAACAAACCGAACTCTCTACTTTCTCTTTTATTGCTTATATTTTTAACAAGCTTGAAGATAACAGAAATTACAACCGTCAATATGATAAACAATCCTAAATATGTAATAAATGACTGGCCAGGCAATAGTCCTTCTAGATAATCACGCAGTCTTTCAGCCCATGGCAATTCAGCGAATTTAATACAGATTAGTAGAGCGGTACAAATGATAATTGCTTTTTTCATATAGTCTATTTTCTTGATGATACGTGGAAGCAACGCTACTTGTGTTCATTTTTCACAAAGTAGAAACCCTCGCATGTAGTTGTTTCAATTCATTACCTTGAATGTTGGCCAGTAGTCTTCTGGCAATTGTTAAAAGTTTTCTATTGAATTTTAAAATATTTGTAGTTTGAGAACTAAGAGTTAGAGAAAATGCTATCTACCTCTTGACATTCGTCCTCATGGCCAATGCAGTGGCTTCACCGACGAGGAATATTTCTGCGATGTTGTAGTGACGCATGCCTTTCTGTTTTTTCGTTCCACCGGCAATCTCGGCGGTACGGAGCATCTGATAACGGAACTCCCAGTCTTCGAAGTAGGTGGCTGCACCCATGGCAAAGGCCGTACCGCCTGCGCTCAGCCCTTTAATGATAAGACCTGCATCACCGGGAGCTGGCTTGAAGGCCGGAGATTTTTTCAAATCTTCCTGTACGCCACAGACCGTTTTCCCCATGAACGTGACTTCCTTTCGCATCACCTTGCACATTTTGTCGTATTGCTCGCGAGCCAGCTGCTCGTCGACCATCGTCAGGTAGGAGCAGATGAGTGCTGTGTGGGAACCTCTGATTCTCATTCCCTTCTGATACCTGCTTTCTCCGGGCAACGTGCCTGCCAGCAGACCGGTGGTTCTGTGCGTCCATTTGGTGCGCGCATTCTGCACCCATGCGGCTATCGTATCAGCATACTTGTCACCAAAGAAGCGGGAATAGTTCTTGAGCGCCACAAGCGTCACCAGCATGTCAGGCAGCCAAATCTGCTTACGGGGGAAACTGAGCAAGTTCAAGTCGTACTTGCTTTCGTGCATTCGTCTAACCAGAGTTTCACATAGAACGTGGTATAGGTTGTCGTGGCGATTGTCGCCACCTGCAAGTTTGTAATTGCTGATCATCCATGCCAGTATGCTTAAGTAGGTCATGTGGCTCTTCGGACCACCGAGCGACTCCATGGCATCCTCTTTCCATTGCATAGTGTCGTATTCGCGAATGACAGGGGTATTCACAAGTTCAATCATCTTGGCAATGAGTTCCGGACATTTCTCCTTCTTGTCGGGATACAGATAACTGATATTCGCCAGCGCATGTGAGAGCATTGAACAGCAATAGATGGCCCACTCGCCCTGATATTCGCGACCGATCATTGAGGGGGCTTTGTTCATCAGCGTTTCAGGGTCATTGACAACGATGGTCTTAACCAACCAGTTGGCCCGCTCCAGGATGTCCTGCTTTTCGGCCTCCCAGTCTATATGGTCGGGGTTGGCTGTCACATTGCTTTCATCGCCTTTTAGAATGCTTCCCGTTACCGATGTGAAAACGGAAGCTGCGTTGAACATATCTTTTATGGAATGCTTGTTAAGTAATTGTGATAATTCTGGTTTCATGTCAATAAAATGTTAGGTTTACGATGCAAAGATACGAATAAAAAGTGAAAGAGTAATTCAATTCTCCAAATTATTTAGGAATACACTACCAAAAAACTATCGTCAAAGGAATCGGATGTAGTTACCCAATTGGGCGAACATCTCCTTCCTCACACGACGGTCCCAAATAGACTGCCAGGCAATGGGCAATAGTAGTGAGACGCAGCGAAGAGTGCCGCTGAAAGTGGTTCTCACCGGGTCGAAGCCAAGATATGACGGCCGAAAGTTTCTGCGTTTCATCTCGCGAGAGTCTGCTTCTGTCCACCGTTGAACGGGTTCCAAGTTAGGCACTTTGGCTAGCTTTCTTGGCAATTCTTTCACGGCGCCAGCCTCCAGCAACAGTTTGAACACTTCCTTCATACATGACTTCGTGTGACAGAACATCTGCTGCTCTGAGAACCGAATGACGTGCCAGCCAGCCTCAACGAAACGCTGATTGCGCACAGCATCTACATTCGTACCATCTTCCTTCAAAAAGTGTGTGGGGTGACCAGAACCGGAATAGGGCTCATCGATTTCGATGTCAACACAAATGTTCGCATCCCTATAGACCAGATCGGCTTCGTAGCGATGACCATTCAGGTTGATGCACACATCTTCACCAATGTGCTTAAAACCACATCTGAACACACGTGCCATTGAAACCAGCTCTGATGGGCCCTTCTTCTTTTTCTTTCCACCCCGCACCTTTGTAGGCTGCACTACTGCCGTTCCGGGTGTGGGATGCAATATGACGGGATAGGTTTGAGTCATAGATCAATTATTGATAATACATAAATCATAGGTCTTTTAATCCCATACAAAATGCATGCCAATTGTTACAACTATGACAAGCAACTTCAGAAGACCATGAAATGATGAATTCTGTATGACATTCTTCATGCATAATGCAAATATTCGTTAAAAATCATACAATTATGGCTTATTATTCTTCTTTATTCAAGAAAAAACACTATATTTGCTGCGTAAAACATACGCAAGTCTGTATGAGAGAGTTAAGAATCATTTCCACTTAAAGATGAAACCATAAACAAATACTTTTTATGCGTTATTCTCAGATTAACTACGAAGTCATGAAGGACACCGACGAGCGCTGCAAGTCGATGCCCGAACTCACGGAGGCCGTCAGGCACTCCATTGCCAGCCAATATATGGTTAGCGAAGAAGAGGACATTCAGCTTCCAACGCCTGCTGAAGTCCATACCAACTACATTGTATCGGGCAAGCGCAGTTTTGAAGCTGCCAAAGACTATCAAGGCAAGAAAGTAGCCGTACTGAACTATGCCAACAACCACTCCATCGGTGGCGCACCCTTCAGCGCTGGCGCTCAGGAGGAATCGCTTTGTCGGTGCTCCACCCTCCTACCCTGCCTCTATGCTATGCGCGAGCCTTTCTATGAAAAGCATCGCGAAATGTACAATTGTGGGGAAATGAACTTCATGGGCAACGACGATCTGATTTATACGCCCGATGTCATGGTCTTCAAAACCGACGAGCGCACAGATCCCGTCTATCCGCAGATGCTGCCGCGAGACGAGTGGTATCGGGTGAATGTTATCACGTGTGCAGCTCCGCAATTACAGGGGAACGTCACTCGTCCCGAGAACTACGAAGAAGTCATCCGCTCGCGTGTGAAGAAGATTCTCGACGTGGCAGCTAAGGAGGGCAATGAAGTCATCATCCTCGGTGCCTGGGGATGCGGTGCGTTCAAGAACCCGATAGAAATCGTTGCGAAAGCATTCATAGATCTTGTGAAGAACTATGACTTCAAAACCGTAGAATTCGCTCTTGCCACTATCAACAACGTCAGCAGTTCTGCCTTTGCCCGCTACTTACGTGAAGATTGATTACGGGTGGAACTGATTACCTTTTCCCGTTCTTGGGGAAATATAAAAAGGAAATCATTCAAAAAGGAAAGGAACACAAATGAAAGTAAAAATCTCAGTAATCAAGTTCGAAATCGTTGACGGGAAGAAAACCGGCAAGTCGTTCTCTTTTGAGATGGACCCGAAGGAGATGGCCCAATACAAGACGGAGGCGACGGTGCGCAAGAAAATAGAAGAATATGTTGCCAAGAGCGGCATTTACCAACGCGACGAACTGAAGGATCTCAAGTACAGCATGAAGGACTTTTTGGAGGAATGGAAGAAGCAAATACCCATTGTTGAGCAGGAAGAACTTCAAAGGCTCGAAGCATCAGAGAACCAGCCAACGACCAGAGTGACGCCCGACAACATCACGCGATTGGCACCCAATGAGGTGTTTGTATTTGGCTCCAACGAGAAAGGACTTCACTACGGAGGTGCGGCAAAGACAGCCTATGAAAGATTCGGTGCCGCCATGGGAGAAGGCGTTGGGCTGCATGGCATGAGCTATGCCATCCCTTCAATGGGAGGCTTGGCCGTTATGAGCGAACACGTCAAGGAGTTCTGTGAGTTTGCCAAGGCTCATCCCGAGAAACATTTCCTAGTGACCGAGATTGGTTGCGGCATAGCCGGATATAATCCTTCTGAAGTGGCACCTCTGTTTGAAGGTTGTAGCGACTTGGAAAACGTCTCCCTACCTTCCTCTTTCTGGGAATGTCTCCAGTGAATATAAGCCTTGTAATATGAATTAAAAAACAAATCAATGGAACTAATTAACGAAGACTTTGTTTACAACAAGTTCCCCAAAACGGACCATGATATCAGCCTCTTAGAAACTTATAGGCGAGCAATTGTTGCTATAGACAAGCCAAGTATCGAACAGGTTCTTAATTTGTTACCTGTTGATGAGAAAAGAAAAGATGAGACAGGTGCATCACATCTGCTGACTCAATTCGGTTTCATGGCATTAAGCATAGATGCTGAGTTCATGAATAGATTTTATCGTTCGTGGTGTTGTCTTCTACTTGACAGTATTGCAACAGAAGAAACACTTATTAGAAGTAAATTGCATCTATTACAAGCCAGCCTGATTGAGTTTGCCATTCTAGGCAGTATGGAAGCACAAACATTGTTGGAAAAGCTAAGAAGCCAATACAAAACGGGCAACGAATACATAGAATCCATAGTCAACGAGCGCTGTCCTAATTTGATGAGGTTTCTGAATGCACATGATGGAGCAGGTCGAGGCGTTAATGATGGAGACGAAGTCAGCTCGTACGAGCAAGCCTTGAAAGAGGTACGTTCCGGAGGAAAAAGAACACATTGGATATGGTACATATTTCCACAAATGGCTGGCATCAAAGGTACTCATAGCCGTCCTGCTTTGTTTTATGGTATCAGAGGAAGGCTGGAAGCCTATCAATACATCAATCATCCTACTTTGCGACATCGTCTGATAGAGATTACGGAGGCCATATTGGATAATGAGAGAAGCGTCTATGAGATATTTGGCAATGACACCATGAAGGTAAGAGCTAGCATTCTCTTGTTTGCATCGGTATCTGACATTCCTGTCCTAAAAAGAATGATTAGCACCTACAGATGGTAAGGCATTGATGAAAGAACAAGAATCTCTCAAACGAGGGAAGCATCGCGACAAATACCACACAAAATTCACAACCAATTGAATATCAGCAACTTCAACAGGATTTGCAAGATTAAAGAAAGCTTTGTATCTTTGCACCCGCCATTTGGGAGAGTCCCGGGGACATTACCCGAACTACATCTACATCAAGCAAATACCGGTGAACGAATAAAAGACTGAACGATGAGAAGAATCAATCGAAAAAGCACTGTCTTGAAGCCCTTCATGCTGTGCGTGAGATTCTTGCTTTTGCTAGGAAAGCTATGCGGCATGACCTACAAGCAGATTTCCGTCGTGTTCAACCTCTGGCTGCAGGGAGCTGTCCTGATGTTGTCGGGGTTGGCTCCCGCAGCCACGGCCATTTATAAACTGGCCAGCGGTGGCTCACCCATTTGGCTGGCTGTGACGGCATTACTGCTTGTCTACGCTGCCGCCCATGTCTATGGCTTCGTGCGAATGTTGCAGCATTACCATCTTCCCTTCGACAGAGCTTTTGATCTCTGCGTTGAAGACCTGTTCTTATGGGCAAAGAAGTGGAACACCACCTACGAGGCGGCCAATCTGATTATTTTTGTGCTGCTCTTCTTGGCATTCATCGGAATGAACTGCTTTGCTGCTTTCTACATCTACAATTATTAAGGTCAATTACGTACAAATTGCCCCTACTCTTGTTCACATTAGGAGAGCGAATCTCCCATTCTGTCTCCGCTACTCTACGTCATCGAACCCGCTCGGCTATGCCACTTGCGTAGTAAGAACGGAGCAAGAATGAGGCGCTTCCGTAATGCAAAGAAGAAAGAAAGTGGCACGGTAGAGCGCTAGCGAAGGACTGGAGTGAAGTCCCTGTTGCAATCGTTCAAGAGTGTCGGAGCATTGCTTTCAGAAGCTGATTGCATTGCTTTCAGACGCTGATTGCATTGCTTTCAGACGCTGATTGCATTGCTTTCAGACGCTGATTGCATTGCTTTCAGACAGCAAAAGCATTGCTCCCAGCATCTAAAAGCAATGAGGTAGCATTCTAAGAGCATTACCTCTCGCTTCTCATAGCATAGCTTTCGACACGTGTCGGGACGGGGGCTTGATGGACAATGCGCTCTCCATCAAAGCAAGAATTTCTCTTTTATCATTATTGAAAAATTATCCTCCTCTTCCTCCTCCTCATTTCCGTTAGCGGTGTCGCTAACGGTAGAGGAAGAAGAGGAATCTCTTCTTCCGTAATCATTCTCGTTCTCATTCTCATTCTCGTTCTCGTTCTCATTCTCGTTCTCATTCTCGTTCTCATTATGTATTACCAAATCTACGTTCGTATCTTTTTTCTTCTTTACCTCATCTTTTCATGATGTTATGTCTGTTTCTCTCGCACTTAGGATCTTCACCTTCATCATGTGAAAGATGGCGAAGAACAGATGCCCGCCTGCTCGTATGTGAGCAGGCGAATGGCATCCCATTGGTCGTTATAGAGAATGAATGATTTATACTTCATCATTAGATAATTGATAGTTTACATATTGTAATCCACAAGGTTTGGGAAGAAAAAAAGCAAGCCTTTGGGGATGCATTGTTTGGTGGCAAGGCAAATTCCTTCCTAACTCTACCATCACGATTTATACCTATAAAAATAGGAGGGAAAGAAAGGGGAAACTGTATATTTGAGAAATGAAGACGGGGAGGAACGTGAAAGTATCGCATGAATGAGGGCGAGAATTTTGGTTTTTTGCCACTTTTTTTGTATCTTTGCACATGTAAAGACTATATTTTGCTATGACGATGAAAGAAAGAACGAAAGCCCTGCTGCAGGAGATGAACAGGGGGATATATGAGAAGGAAACGGAGGTGGCTCTGTCGCTGCTGGCAGCCGTTGCCGGCGAGAGCATCATCATACTGGGGCCTCCGGGGGTGGCGAAGTCGATGGTGGCAAGAAGGCTGAAGGCGGCATTCAAGAATGCCAAGAGCTTTGAATACCTGATGTCGCGCTTCTCCACGCCCGACGAGATCTTCGGACCGGTGTCGATAGCGCTGCTGAAATCGTCAGACAGATATGAGCGTGCCATTGACGGCTATCTGCCAACTGCCGACGTGGTGTTCCTCGACGAGATATGGAAGGCGGGACCTGCCATCCAGAACACGCTGCTGACGGTAATCAACGAGAAACTGTTCCGCAATGGCGAACGCGAGATACGCCTGCCACTGAAGCTGCTGGTGGCTGCCAGCAATGAGCTGCCGGCACAGGGCGAAGGCCTGGAGGCGCTGTGGGACCGTTTCCTCATCCGGGTGGAGAGTGGCTGCATCAAGGAGCAGGCGCACTTCGACCAGATGCTGCTCGACGGCGACGACGGAATGGAAGCCGCGTGCGACGAGCAATGGCAGATTAGCAACGAGGAGTACGACCTGTGGACGGAGAGCATCAAGGCGATTGGCGTCGCTGACGACTTGCTGGCGTGCATCCACGTGGTGCGAAAGGCGCTGGGAGCGGTAGCAATGGCGACGAGCGACGAGCGACACAACGTGTATGTGAGCGACCGCCGATGGAAGAAAATAGTAAAACTGCTGCGCACATCGGCCTTCCTGCAGGACCGCAAGCAGGCGGAGCTAGCTGACCTGCTGCCCATCTACCACTGTCTGTGGAACGAGCCCGACGAGCGCGACGACATACGTCGCATCGTGATTCGCTCGCTGTTTGCCGAGTTTGGCACCACACTTGCGAAGATGAAGATGGCCATCGAGGCGGATGTCAGGCTGAGCAGGATGCACGATGCTGCCAAGAAGGCGAAGGCTGCCACCCAGCAGCGCGACGGGAACAAGAAGATCGTCGATGGCTTCTACTACCACCTGCTCGACCACGACACGGGAAACAGCTACGTCTTCATCGCCGACTATCAGCGCATGCGGGACTATTCGAGAGCGAACGCCGGACAGTTGGGCGTGCTCTACAAAGACCCGAAAGACGTCCGCCGGACCATCATCCGCAGCTACGACGGTGCCGACTTCCCCGACGGTGCGCGGCAGGTGTCGCTGGTGCGCGACGCCGACAATCTGTATATCGACGGTGTGCAGTTCGAAATAGAAAAACTTGCGCCGGGCGAGCAGCAACAGCTGCCGGTTGCAAGGGGGAAGGTGTCGGACCGCAACTACTTTGCCGAGCTCGACGAGCTGGGCGACAAGGTGCGGAAACGCGAGGAGGAGATACGTGGAAACATCTTCCTCTCGAAGGACGACCGCGATGAGCTGACGGGCTATCTGAAGGGGTTCTATCAGGAGATGGCATTGACAAGAGAGGAGATAGGCAAGCTGGATGACTGACACGCAAGACAACAATGTGAAAGACTGGATGGAGCGCATCCAGCGCCGTAGGCTGACGGCGAGCGAATATCTCAAGCTGCTGGAGAACTTCGTGAAGAAGGGCGAGCAGCCTGAGATAGAAACCGATGTGCTCACCGACTATGCGTGGCAGCGGTATGACGACCCGATACTGCGATACATCGTGGAAGTGACTCACGACCCGATGGTTCAGGCTCGCGTCTTAACGAGCCGGATGGCCGGGAAAGTATTCTACGAGACGATGGGACGGTTTGTCGTGGACTGTCTGCACGAGCAGAAGTTCTGCACACAAAAGACGTGGTCGGAGCGAAACGAGATGGGGAAGACCTGCGAGTGGTCGATGCAGAAGAAGTGCGACAACTGGCAGTCGCTCCTTACCTCCATTGGCGAGAAGCACCGGGACGACGCATTCAACAAGGAGTTCCTGAAGAAGCTGTTCCAACGGCAGGGCTGGCGCAACGAGGCGAACTGGGAGAAGCTACGGCAGGAGTGGGCTGCAGCACTGGAGCGGCAGATGCAACGCGAGGTTGGTGAGAAGGTGCGCAAGAAGATTCCATCGACAAAGGCTGCTATGACGAACCTAATGAAGATGATGAGCGAGCAGCACCACCGCTTCGACAATGCCGACGACGCCCTGCTGTCGCAGGCCTGGGACCTGATGGAAGGTCAGTTCTCGGAGAGTGAGTTTGAGCGGAAGCTGAACATCGTAAGGATTCAGAACAAGTATCCGGAGATTGGCGAGGTGGCACGGCGCATGGGAAGGACCGTGGAGGAAGAGGGGCGCGACCACATCAGCGTGCAGTCGGGATTCCACTTTAAGATTGACCATTCGTCGGGCAGCGACATTGAAGGCATCACGGTGGGAAACGACATCAACGCCCTCCTGCCGATGGAGCTGACGCAGTATGCCGACGAGCAGCTGGAGGACCTCTTCTACAAGAAGTTCCTAACGCGCCGGCTGCAGACGTTCCGCTACCGGTCGGAGCTGAACAAGCCTGCCCAGAAGCTGCATAAGCAGAGGGCGGTGAGGCGCGGTCCGATGATTGTGTGCCTCGACTCGTCGGCGAGCATGTATGGCGTGCCACAGAAGATTATGCTCTCGCTGCTTGGCAAGCTGGAACAGACGGCAGAGGAACTGCAGCGCGACTGCTTCCTCATTGACTTCTCGGTGTCCATCAGGCCGATAGACCTGCGGGCACGGCTGCGAAACCGACTGATGGAGAGGATAGGACAGAAGCCGGAGAAAGGCAGCGAATGTGTGCAAGGGGAGTTTCCATTCATCGGGGGCGGCACCGATGCGGAGAAGATGCTCCGCCTGACGTTCGCCCTACTCGACGACGGTGGCAACAGATATATGAATGCCGACGTGCTCTGGGTGACCGACTTCCTGATTCCACGCACCACGCAGGAGCTGATGGAGCGGTTCCAAGAATATAAAGAGTCGGGCACTCGCTTCTATGGTTTCCAGATTGGCGAGGGCGAAAACAACTGGGAGAAGTATTTCGACCATATCTATCGGATTCACTATGTGAGGCCGAGGATGTATTAGGGAAAAGCCCCCCTGTCGTCCCCCGAGGGGGACACTATACCCTTCTGGAGCAACGGTAGGTTGGGTGCAAGCATTTGTCCCTTTAGGCACTTTCTTTCCCCGCTGCGCTCTGAAAGCGTCTCCTTCGTCGCCGAGCGCACTCCCCTTTAAACCCTTTATGCCCTTTTAAATAACAGAGAGATGACGAAAAGAATATTGGTAATACCTGATGTGCATGGGCGCATCTTTTGGAAGGAGCCTGTCAAGAAGTACATGGATGCTGTTGACAGGGTGGTGTTTTTGGGCGACTATCTCGACCCGTATGAGGGCGAAGATGGTGTGGCCGAAGACATCTATGAGAACATGATGGAAATTATCGCGCTGAAGCAACGGAACATGGAGAAGGTGGTTTTGCTGAAAGGCAATCATGACCAGCACTATGCTTCAGAACAGTTCATGGAACTGGCTGGAGGAACGCGCATGGATGAGCAGAACTGGGAGATGTATCATCAGACGTTCACGGCATATAAGGATTTATTTCAGATTGCTCATTTCGAGTTGGTGGGCGATGTGCCGTATGTGTTCTCACACGCGGGGCTGACGCTCTATTGGCTGAAGAAGGTGAACGAAAACGTGTGGCTGTTGCCCGACAATCAGATCTCGCTGACTGATCCTGCGATGGTTGAGAGAATCAACCAACTGGATGACGACGGTCGGGGGCTGGAGATGCTGGCAACCGTAGGCACGTATCGCTCGTGGTTCGGGGAGAAGACGGGTGGCGTGCTATGGGCTGACGTTCACGAACATTCCATTCCCCATGCACCTCAGGCCTATGGGCTCAACAGGGTGTTTCAAGTGTTCGGCCACACGAGGTTGAATGGGGCAAGGATAGACAAGGTGGAGTATGACCACTTCGCTATGATAGACTCCCAGCAATGCTTCGTAGTAGACGAGGGCATCGAAGAGAAGATTGTGGGGTTGAAGGAGTGGGTTACAAAAACTGCACACAGACGGCCCGACTGACGGGGATGTCCTTGCCGGTGTCGGAGAGCGCGCCGGTTTTCTTGTTGCGACGGAACACCTGAATCTTATTGCTGTCGCGGCAGCAACAGAGCAGGAACTCGCCGTTGGGCGTGATGTTGAACTGGCGGGGATGAGCGGCGGTGGGCTGATAGCCGACGCGTGTGAGCAGACCGGTCGACGGGTCGACGGAGAAGATGGCGATGCCCTCGGCCTGTAGGCGGTTGCTGGAATAGAGGAAGCGGCCGTCGGGACTCAGATGGATGTCGGCACCGCCACGGGCTCCTACGCTATCGGAGACAATCTCTTGAAGCATTTCGAGCCGACCATCGTGATAACGGAACACTGTCACCTTGCCCGAGAGCTCGCTCATCAGGTAGGCGAAGCGGCCGTTCGGACTGAACACCAGGTGGCGCGGACCAGAATCGTCGCTGACCGTTGCAGCTACTCCGTTGGCAACGACCTTTGTTCCCTGCAGGCGGTAGGAAAGAATGCGGTCGGCGCTGAAATCGGTCGCCAGCGCATAGCACCCGTCGGGAGTGAAGCAAGCACAATGAACGTGAGCGTCCTGTTGGCGCGATAGGTCGGGACCACCCGTCGTGCCGAGGAAACGCGTCGTGAGGCAGGCCTTCGTGCCGGCATCGCTCAGGCTGAACACGCTCATGGAGCCACCTGAATAGTTGGCCGTGAGCACCGTTTTTCCGTTTGTGGCCACATAGCACGGGTCGGCGCCTTCGGTGGGAGCTGAACTCAGGAACGTCATCTTTCCGTTGTGGCGATTCAGCCTGATGGCGTTCAGCGAAGCATGGGCGTCGTTGGTTTCACTCACGGCATAGACGATTTGCCTGTTGGGAGCAATGGTGAGGAACGACGGATTGCTGATCTCCAGCGAATCCAGGATGACAGCATCGCCCGTCGACTGATTGAAGCGATAGGAGTAGACGCCCTTGCTGCCGCCACCGGTATAGGTGCCAACGAGCATCGTCACTCGCTCTTGAGCATGAATAGAACCGACGAGGCCGATGAGCATGAGGAGCAGGCAGCTCGTCCTCTTTACTTTGATATTTCTCTTTTCCATTGTTGTGGGATGTTATGATTCTTCTTTGTCAGGTGGTTGTAATTTTTTAAGGGCCTTGCAGCCAACCGTAGGGGCAGCCCCCCGTGTCTGCCCGAACAAGAAGGGGTCGCTTCGCGAGATATTTATCAAAAATCAAATTCAAAATCTTTCAAAATTAATGAATAATTCATTCTCCGCTACATCCTTCACTTTTCACTTTTAACTTTTCACTTCGCGCCTGCGCGGGGGTCTGCCCCTACAGCCAAGAGGCGAGGCTATTGTCCCTTTCATTCCCTTTTCTCCCCTTTTATTCCCTTTTATTCCCCTTTATTCTTCTCGCTTTCGAACGTTGAACGAATAATATCGCTACACCTGCTACAGCTAATAAGAAACTGGCGACGTAAACCTTCCCATCGGGCAGGAAGATGACGGGAGCCTTGCACATCTGTATCTCGCCCAAGCCAAGATAGGAATAGACGCCAAGCAATGTGACTGTCAAGTTGCTGCCGGCATGAAGCAAGATGGCATACCAGATGTTTCTGGACCAAATAAACACCAGTCCGAAAAGCAATGCTGCGAGAGACGCACCGACGATGTTGCGGACGTGAAGGATGCCGAACAATACGGCCATCAACACGCAGACGAGGATTTGCGTCCTGCGGCGACTGAAAGGCGAGATAGCCAGATGCCGATAGCACAGCTCTTCGAGCACGGGTGCGAGGAGTACGGCGTGAATGCCGGCCAGCATGTCTTCGCGAAATTCGTCTGACGAACTCACCAGCGGTTCTGTTTGAACGGAATGAACCAAGGATGTGAGTCCATAGACAACGGCTCCTTGAGTCATGAGCCATAGCGGCGCCAGCAAGAGCAGACCAGCCGCCACGAGGAGTGTCGGTGGTCGTAGCGAGAACTGACGGGACTCGGGATAGACTCGTCTTTCAATCCGGATGACTACGAAGACCGTCAGCAGGATGGCCACCAAGGTGAGGCCCCACGTCATTGCCTCATGGGCAAGCGACCCACTGCCGTCAGCCAGCGGCAATGCTGTCAGATAGATTACGGCAAGGCCGTAGACTGCAGACAAAAGCGGCAAAAGCGGTTTGATGAAGGTTGCAATTTTTGACATATACTCCTATGGATGAGTTACTATTACTTGGTGACGGAATCAGGTTGGTGCCGACACTGTCGAGCCGACTCCCCTACCCCGTCGCCTCTCACGACGAAATTCAACTTTTTTGATAATTATGAAGGCAAAATTACAAATAAGTGAGCGAAATGCAAAACAAAAACAAAAGTTTTTGATTTCATTTCCGCGCTCGGCGACGTAGAAGACACTTTCAGAGCGAAGCGGAGAAAGAACGGGAGGACTCGAAAACTGTTTTCGCCCTAAGGGTGTTTTTCCTACTCATGTTTAGGGAAAACACCCTTTCAGTTTAGGATTATTCCTTTGCAAAAGCCAGAAAAAATGCCGTTCTTTGCAGTGTGATTAGAAACAACATGTCTAACCATTTAAAGATAGGAGATAAGAATATGAAGAAGATGATGTTCCTGGCAGTGATGATGGTCATGACCGTCTCGGCCAACGCAATGAGCTATAACGCAGCAAAGAACGAAGCCCTCTTCCTCTCCGA